>ERZ808275.100-NODE-100-length-52645-cov-6.282221_pt1 | contig 52645 bp, 66 predicted proteins | sample MGYA00520894_ERZ808275 | MGnify/ENA primary metagenome ERZ808275 (study PRJEB31516, sample SAMN03275598) | gut metagenome | biome: mammalia-associated habitat; material: feces | host: Papio cynocephalus | place: Kenya | collected 2012-08-03 ... | reverse complement strand
AAATTTTGTATAGTGGATTATTTTTTGTATTGTGTTTTATTCAGCAGGTAAGAAGTTTTTTTTAGGTTACATTTATTCTATGTCTAGTTGCGAACCCCGCAGGGTTGCTAAAAAATATGTAGTAATTATACCATAAATGACTAGGTTTTCAGCCAAAAAGTGCTATAATTTGTGAAACTTTTTCAAAGGATTTTCTATGGATATTACACACAAAGTTGGTGCAAGGTTTATAGATAACAACTATGTTAGTTGGAAAATTACTAACAATCCATTCGAGCATAGAATAGATAGTGGCGAACTAAAAAAAATCGCACAAGCAGTCAGTCAAAATAATGAGGAATTATACTTTGACGAGCAGGGCATAGGCTATGAGCTAGAAAGTATTTACGATAATGCAAAACCAACGCTAACTCAGCTAATAGCAGTAGATAACTGCGCTGTGTTATTTGAGAAAGGGTATGTGTATTACGATAGCGACTTTGTTAAACAAAACAGCTTTGAATCTGCAACAGCAGATACTTTTGAAGTTTTGGATAAGCAAAACAACACTCTTACCATTAAGAACGACAAGTCAGTAGAAATACAAAAGGATAGCGCAATCTTTATCAAAAATGGTGCTAGTATTGTTTTTAATCCAAGCTATCACTTTGTTGTAGTTGTAGATGGACTATACCGAACTATTGAAACTGAGGGCATAAAAAATACTATCAAGGTTGGGGATTTTATCACATTCACAGAACCTACACCAAACAAAATCAATATTCTTGTGGCTGATAAAATAGCTAGTTTTAGCTTATGTGAAGCAGATTTAAGCGTTACATTTTCAGGCGTTGAAATAATGCTAATAGACCAAGCAAAATTCTTTCAAGTGGCAAAAGTGTTGCTAGGTGGGCTAACTGACTTCTTTGAGTAGGGGACTTGTATGATATTCTTGTATAACAAAATCTATGGTAGCAAAAACTTAGATTATATCTTTGCAAATAAGAGTTCTTGGAGCTTTGTTGTAGATGGTGTGAATATCTCTACACAGCCAACAAGGACTGATGCAATAGGCTACAAGCAAGTTTATTTCACTAATAAGGCTACAAATTGGCTTGTAGATACTTTTGGTGCTAATGTCCATAGCCCAATGCTGTTTTACACACTAACGGGGCTTATTTATGCGCTAGATAGCGAATCAAAGCAAAGAGTGTTACAACTTGCAAAACAACAGGCTAGCAAAGATAGAGTGCTTGTGCTGTATGATTTGAATACGGATGGCGATGATAATGAATATGCAGAGATTTATCAGGCTTTTTGTGAATTTCGCCCAAAAGAGAATGTGTTTTTGTATAGCGAACTCGTAGCAAGCGTAGAGCAACAAAATAGACTAAAAGCAATACTTGCAGAGAGTGCCGATGTTGCCCTGTCTATAAAGAATACCATTTTGGAAGTCGAGGTGGGACAAAGTTTGACATTAGACATTGAAACTAATGCTAAATTTACCATAGAAAGTAGCGCAAATGACATTTTAGAGGTAGATTTTAATAGGGGCAAGACAGAACTAGAATGGCAAGACCCTTTTGGTGTGGTAAATACGCAAATAAATGCGCTTGCAGAGGGTAGCGCAACCATAAAAGTAGTGGCTAGAAATGCAGTCGCACAAGCCGAATCTAGCGTAATTCTGCAAGCTGTAATCATAGTGCCACCTAATCCATTAGAGGAACGAGTAGATAGGCTAGAAGTTAGCGTAGCTGAACTACAAACTAGCAATACGGATATAAAGAAACGCCTAGATGACATAGATAAAAGCATCTTAGGACTTACAACAGGACAACTTGATATGAATACAATAGTCCAAAAGATTAGAAAAGATGTAACGGCGCAGGGAAAACAAATCACGGCACTTGAAGCAAAAGTAACTCAAAATGAGACTAATATCGCAACAAATACAGGCAATATCACTCAAAATACTACAAATATTGCTGAAAATACAAAGAATATTACTCAAAATAATGATACACTTAGCGCACAAATTACAGATTTGGCTAAGATTGTGGCTGAGTTAAAGGCACAACAGCCATAAAAAAGGTTAGTTTTTGCCGACACTTGATGAAATAAACGCCGACTTGACTACTGCTTTTATCAATCAGAAGCGTAGAGGCAGACCACCTAAGCCCAAACCTGAGATTGATGAGGATGCGCCTGTATTTAAAAAGAGAATAGGGCGTCCACCAAAACAAAAAACGGAAGCAGAGGTAAAAGAATCAGTGGCTAGCACATATACAAAAGGCAGTTGGTGGGGGACAACAGCTAAGTTAGACTTCAAAAAAAATGTGGATGTTTGTTTAGATAAGTTCTTTGTTAAGCCTGAAATCATTATGACACAGGACTACAACGAATATGGGGAGTTAATTCACAAGCCTGAAAGCGTAGGCACATTGGACGCAGATGGCGAATTTGAAAACAAAATTATTAAGGCAATTACATTTTTTATGTCCCCAAATAGATTTGCTGTGTTAAATGGTATCACTGAGAATGCCTTAAAGAATTACATACTAGAACGCACCGAATTGGTTGCTAAACTAAGAGAGTTGATATTTGAACTGCAAATAATGATGAATACGCAAGTGTTAGACACTACGCTTGATAAAAAGAATGTAACTGATTTCCTGTTTGGCACAGGGGAAAATCATTTTGATGCTTGGGCTAAGCTAATAGCTACTGACTTTGATATATCAGGCGACACCTTGCTTCTAACCCATGCAATCAATGGGGGAATAGCTAAGAATAGACAATTTTGGCAATCTAGCACCAATGAAACTAAAAAGTCTTTTGCTGAGGTTTTGCAAAATCCACTCTATTTTATCCAAATGGCTTTTCACTACATTGAGGGGACAGACTTTATTTTTAGAAACTACCACAAAGCAATTTTTGATGAGCTAGAATTAGTTAAAACACGCAAGACGGATGTCTTAATCATAAATATTCCGCCCCGCTGTGGTAAGACTACAATCATTTTGTATTGGGTAGCACAAATGCTTATGACACAACCAAGCGCAAATGTGCTTTATACAAGTTATGGTGATGTTGTTTTGACTTTTATCCGCAAAAAAATTGGTGCAGTCTTTGAGAGAAGCAGAGAAATAAAAAGCAAGAATGAAACCATTGTTAATCCATTCTTTGAAATTTTTGGAGTAAGCAAAAAAGAGGGCTTTGCAAAAGAAAGCGACTTTTATACCACCATCAATTCAACCTTTTTTAGTGCAACTGTGCTAGGCTCGGTTACAGGTAGAGGAGCTTCTGTTTATGGCGAGGCAAATGGTGTGGCTGTTGCTGATGACTTAAACAATCCAAACGATGTAGGCACGGTGCGTATGGAAACGGTGCGTGAAAAATGGGATACTACTTGGGATTCTAGGCGCGGAACAAATCCATTAGTTGTGCCTAGTCAAAGAGTTGCTGACAATGATATGAGCGCACATTTAATACAAAAATACGCAGAAAGCGACTTAAATGTTCGAGTGCTTACCTTACCGCTAGAAATGACGGAGGAAGTCAGCGAATACCTATCTAGGCAACAAGCAAAATACCCAAGAATTACTTTTATCGACCCATTGAAATGGTTAAAAATGGGCGAAACATTGCTTGATAGGCAATTAGTAGAAAACATTAGACAAACACTGCACCCTAGTATTTACAAGACACAATACTTGCAAATTCCTACTAGCTTAGAGGGTAGCCTATTCAAATCTCGTATGTTTTATAACTGCGTTAATAGTATTGAACCCATCTGCGACAGAGATAATCGTCCTGTTGGTTATGTTAAGGCTAGCTGTGAAAAGAGAGTATTGCTTGATAGTGGCTATGATTCTACTACTATTTCTTTTGAGGGGGTATTTATCCTACATATTGATACCACTTCGGGCAATACCGATACAACAACAAGGGATGTGGATGATTGTGTTTGGACTTTATGTATTGGTGGATTAAAAGGACGCAAGGCAGGCGATAACTATTTTGGTGCTATCTTACACCAACACGCTATCAATTCAAAACAAGCAAGCGATGTGGTAATGCAAGAAACTACGCTGAACATAATTGATGAGATTCGGCGAGTGTATAACCAAAAAACCAACACAAATGTTAATCCATACATACTTATCACGCTAGAAACTCACGCACAAGGTGGGGGGCTAGCCTCTTATCTAAGGGGGCTTAACCTACCAAATACATTGGTTTATAGCTATTCTAGGCAGAATTTTGGCGATAAGAAGCAAAGATTCATTCAGGCTAGTGCATTTTTTGAGGACAGAATATTTTGGTGGCAATACGACCACAACATTTTGCGGTTGAAAGATAGCGATTTAAGTGATATAATCACAAATGATTGGTATTTTGAAAGTCGTATGCAACACCTAAGTGTAGATGGCGACAATACAAGACTGCACGATGACTATGTCGAGGCTACTTGCGATTTATGCAACCTTTGGATTGCAGAGGATAAAAAAGATATTTTCTACCAAAATTATATGAAATGGAGAAAAGGATGATTAAAAATAAAAAAACCCTATCCCGCATACTAAAAAATAGCGATTGGAACAGCAAAAAGAATAGTAGCAGTCTTGCTGATACCAATTACCTACGAGAACTAAGACACCAAAATATTCTTAAACAAGGCTTTGATTTGCCTGTGTCAGTGGGTGAAGCTGAGGATATGTATAGAGATGAGGTTATCAAAAATACAAATATCCCAAATCCTTTTATAAACTCTATCAGGGGTATAGAAAATGTAAAAGAACTATCCCAAATGATTTTACAGCAAGCGCAAATAATGCAGGTTCAAAACAAAATCCCTTTTGAAAATGCCTTTTCTATGGCTAGGAGCTCAATCATAAAAAATAGTAGCTATGAAATGAGAAATAGCCTATACGAACAAAATATGGCATTAGCACAAAGCGTTAATGCTCGTGGTGGTTCAATAATGAACCCCTATGAAGCGCAAGGGCTTTTTGAACTTACTTCACTAGGCTATCAAGGCGTTATGATACCTATAAATGAATCTTTTTCTACCACGCTACATATCGTATCTAATATGCTAGACAGCTATGACATAAATGGTTTGTATTTGTATATGATACGACACAACGCATTAAAATCCATAAAAACAGCTATCATTGATAGCAGTGTATATGGAGGTGGAATTATCACGCCTATCTACAAAATAGGCAAAGAACCATATATGCTGAAAGATTTAAGAAACTTAGACATTTATGACTTCTTTGGCGAAAAGAATATGAGTTTAGAAGCTCTTATGACTTTTGATAGATATTGCGTAGTGCCTGAAATGTATAATGATGGTATGTATCTAGCAAGAATAATGAGTGATGCGCCTATTGAACTTAGGACTATTTTTGGTGATGATGCCGAAGTTCTTTCATCTAATTGGTATGCCAAATTCTCAGCAGATGCAGAATCCCGTGTAAAACTATTACGCCCTGATGGTTTTGGAATATCAATCTTTGCTAGGGCAGGCAAAGCGGTTTATAACTACGAACAGCAAATAAAATTCTTAAACTATGCGCTATCTCAGCTATCTATTGTTGTGTTTAACTCAAAAACTAGCTCATTTGAGGATGGGGGTAGCGCAGATACAGCGTGGAATAGTGTTGTTGCAGGCTCGCAAATGCAAGATGTAAAACAACAACTCTCAGCAATGCAACGAGGTATGACTAACGAAACAGGGCTATTCTTAAACGATATTGAAGTAACAACATTAAACCGAACTTTTACGGGTATTGATAGCATTATCAACGCTATGAACAATCAAGCGGCAAATGCCTTTGGACTAGACTTAGATTTGCTATTTGGTATCAAAAAATCGAATGTTTCGACAGGGGCGCAAAGAACTACGCCACTACAAATTAGGCAACGAGAAAACTTCCGCTCGCCTATCACACAGGTTGCAAAATGGCTTATTCTAGGTTATTTTGCTGAGAGAAATTGGCAACAAAGCCTCAATGGTGGTAAAGAGTTCAAAAAATGGAACTTGAATGACTTTAAGAATATGTTAGAGGGCGTAGATATTGTCTATAACGATAGCCTAAAATCTGCTGATGATAGTCTAAAAGAATATGGTATCGACCATATCTATAAGCTATTAGAGGCAAAAATACTACCAATTCGCACAGCGATTAACTATGTTAGTTCTATTCCTTTGCTATCTAAGGCGTTTGATAACGAGGATGATTTGCAAGATTTTATCAATAAAGTTGAAAACCTACAAAATATTGGTATTGAATCTGCAAAAACGGAACAAGAAGCTATAAAAGAAGTCAATCAGTCTATTATTGATTTGAAAGATAAGAATTTGGAACGAGATGAGGTAAAACTAGACGCAGATGGTAATCCTGTGCGTAAAGTCGATATTAGTTCGTTTGGGGACAAAAAAGACAATGGCGTGATTATGCCTATTAGTTCGACAAGAACTCAAACAATGATAGACCCCACACAAGCTGACCGCAAGAAATCTAGCCACGAGTAAGATGATGCAAGACAGAGTAAAACCATTTGTTGCGCTAAACTCATTAAAACCACCGCATAAGACAAGGTTGCTACGATTCTTGCGTAGCAGAGAACTTACACATTGCTTTTCGGTTACAGTAACAATGTATAATAGAGACCAAGCAATTATTGAAAGAAAAAACTTGCCCGAAATCATAGAATCGATACGATTTGAGAAAAAAGCTTGGTTAGAGGAATCTTTACAAGAATTGTTAGACGCTTTTTATCAAAAACCTAAGGAGAACACTGATGGCAATAAAAGTTGATTTGAATGAAGTAGTAAGTAGCACGAGCAAATTTTGTTTTGACTTTCATTTTTTTAAGATGAGAGGTTTAGCAGATATTCCTGCAAAAGAGTTTTTTCTGGCAATGCAAGAAATTGAAGTTTTGTTGGTTAAAGACCCACTGCAAGCTGTGTTAAATTGTATGACAAAACAAGAATTAGAGGAATACAAGGATTCTATAAAAAATCAAAAATTATTAGATGGAGATGAGGAATTAGGTAAAAATGCTTATGCAGTTCCATATTTAGCAAAATTTATGTTAAAAAACAATATTCCTAGTATCCCTAGCATTGAGGGTAGATTAAAATATTCTTTTGTGGCTTTGGAGGCAAAATACCTTAATATTTGCGTTAATTCAATACTTCAAAGTGCTATCGATAACGACAGCCTTTCGTTTGATTTTGTAGAAAGCACAATGTCTCACAAAGATGCAGAAAAATTCGTTGCGGATGTAAAAAATTTAACAAGTGTAAATGCAATAGCTCAACTATTGTTCTTGTATTGTAAGAAAGATTATAATAAAATATATGACAAGTTACTATCTAGTATTGTAGATTTTTTTCAGCTTGCCAAGTAGTAATAGCGAACCTACTTGGCAAGACAAAAATAGCTTACAATAGTGCTTTGCAGGGGCAAAAGACAAAAGCTAGTAATGTCAATATAGAAGTGAATATTTTTTATGAGCTATGCGCCCAAAGCTCAAAAAAGTTTCACTTTATCCCTGCGGAAGTATCATTAAGCGACTTATTAGCTTTTTATGCTTATGGCGTCAAGGATTATGTAGATAGCTTGTGATAAAAGGACTTTTCAGTGGCACAATTAAGTGAATTAGAACAACTCTTGGCAGATATTACCAAACGACAACAATATCAAGCAGAAGTTATTGCTACCCAAGATGCGACTATAAAACAATTAAAAGAACAACAATTATCAATAAGGCATAGCGTAGCAAAAACACAACAAGAACATAGGCAAAATACAGCAAAAGTAGATAGAGCCATTAAACAGGGGGAAAAAACAGAGGAAGTTGTAAAAAAATTTGAGGATAGGCAAACAAAAAGTGATAAAAAAACTAGGTCTTTTGGTGGTGGTTCTAGTAGTGGCTCTAATGGCTTTTTACATAGATTAGCAATAGCTATGGGGATGGGCGGAATAAGAGGTGGGGGATATGGCGCACTACAAGCAGGGGCAACATTATCACTAGCAGAAAGTTCCACAAAAATATTACAAAAACAAGAAAAAGCAGAAACTAATGTTGATGAGAAAAAAAGCGCGGTTGATAAAATGTTGGGGCTATTGTCTTATCTTTGGGCGGGCGTATCAAAACTAGCAAAAAACCTACCCCTAGTTGGTTCAGCATTTGTAGCATTAGAGGGGATAAAATCCTCAAAAGAGTTAGAGGATCGTGCAAAAGCTAGAATGGATTTTAGCGATACAACGCGCTTTGACCAAAGGCTTATCGGGGCAAGAATATACCAAGCACAAAGATTAGGTATCGATGAACAAAGAATGTATCAAGCAATGAAAGGCGTAGATAATTTAGCAGGTGGTATAAATCTTTTTGGTGGTGCTAGTTTGAACGATAGTCAATTACTAACAGCAGGTATGATTGGCAATGTCTTAGGGGAGGACATCATATCAAATATACTAAATAAGGGACAAGACCCCGCAGAATTAGAGGAATATATGAAACAACTTACGCAAAGGCTAACGGACGCAGGATATTCTCAACAAGCAAGACAATTAGAACAAAGTTTTCTTGGCACTGAAACATACAGCGAAATAGCAATGAAAAACGCAATGAATAGGGGTGGAATAAAAGAATTATCAAAAAAACAAGCGGAACAAGAATCCGCTATCAGTGAAACTTTTGTCAATCAACTTGTAAGAAGCACTGCAACCACAACAGAATCAATGTATGGACTTCAAAGGGGGATAGAGGGGACAACAGAAGCATTTAAGTCGTTGGGCGAATTGTTGAATAACACAGCAATGAAAGGTTTATCACAAGCATTTGGGTGGATAAGTGATTCATTTAATTTTTTCCGCTCGTTAGGTGATGGAAAAAATAGTGTAGTTGAAAAAACAAAAAGTTTGCTTGGCTTTTCAAAAAGTGCCACAGCAAAATTAGATGATAAAGATTTATTAAAAGATTTTTCAGACCCTACAAAAAATATAACCTCAAAACAAAAAGATTTAATAACGCAGGCTGGCGGTTTATCGACAGAACAAAAAGCAATAATCGCAAAAGATATGTATCTTGGAGGATACACACCACAAGAAGCAAGAAAAAGAGCAAAAGAATTAGATTCTATAACAGGACTTGGCGATACTGATTTTATAAATAAAGGTAGACGAGATAAAGGCAGTAAAAGTATGCCTACCTCACTAGAACAAATGTATAATAACCTGCTAAAAGATGAAAAACCTGCTAAACAACCAATACCTAATGGCAATACTAATGTTGGTGGTAAGCCACAAAAAACAGCAGATGCAGGAATTAACTTAAATGTAAAAGTGATTAACAACTTCGATAAAAACGGCAATATGGATAACAGGGTTGTTACGCATATAGGATAAAAAAAGGATAAAAAATGGCAAGTCAATTCGATGTTTCACAAATGAATAAATTGAATAATGTTAATTTACCAATAACGCAAGTTGCGTGGAGTGTTGGCTCAAAAATAGCTTCTAATGTGATGGGGAAAAGTGGGCTAAATGAGTTACTAGGTTTTCCAAATGAAAAAGATATGGAAACTTATTTGCTGAAATCATATTTTGACTACAATAAAGGGCTTGGCGTAACACAAGAAACCATCTATAAAAAAGAAACAATACATATAGACGAACGAGACTTTGCTACTACTGATTTTGCAGATAATTGGGAATACGATGGTTGGTATGAATCATCGACTAGAATGGGTGGCGATGAGGATAATCCTTTTAGCGAAGTAAAAGTAGATAGAACTTATAAAATTAGTAGAAAAATCCCAAAAGGCACAAAATTAACTGCCCTAAACAAAACACAAACTACTGACAATGGAATAGTATTAAATTTTACACCTGATTGGAATGACTCACAATATGTTGGTTATTATTACACTAATGACTTTGTGAGAATGTTTTTATTGAATCGTGAGACGGGGGATGTCTTATGCTTGCCTTGTTTAGATGGTAGCCCAATTATAACTTTTCCTGTAAATAGTAACGAAAGACCTATTGCCTCAAACTCAACGCCTGTAACAACTTCAATAGAGGTTCGCCCAAAAACTTATCAGTTTTCTTTCCCTATATCTTATCTTAGTGTATATGGCACAAATATAGAGGGCGAAAGTTATAGGACAGCAAAAAGAGGTTGGGCATCAGCTACAAAAAAATGGCTAACAAAAACTGAAAACAAAATTGATAGTTGGACTAACAAATATTTATCAAAAGTTGGCTTAGGTAGTGGGGATGATAGAGACAGGCTATATAAAGGGGAGCAAGTTCCAAGACAAATGGAAACAATCGAACAAATATACGATAAAATATCAAGGTTTCACACACAATCAGGTGTCTATTTATTCACAGGCTTTGATAGTCGTCCAATACATTGTGATTGCAATATTGAAATGTCTTTTGCAAAGGGTGATATAGATGCTGTATTATGTAACATTATTCTAAAAGAAATAGTTTCGTTTGATTCATCGACAATGACTATAAGAATAAGTCAGCACGATGTAAAACCAACGAACACAAAAAAGAAATAGGAAAAAAAATGGAATACACCAACATTGAATTTGATGGCAATAATAAAACAAAACTTCAAGTGAATACGCAAGATTATGGCATGTTAGAATTTGACTTGATATTGTGTGGAAATTTTTTTTTATTAAAACTAGGGGGCTACCCCTTAGTAAGAGTAGCACAAACAAAATCCATTTATAGTGGAACAAAATGCCCCTATCGAGTTTCTATTTTTAGAGAGGATGAAATAAGTGCAGATATAACACCTAACAACATAACTGAGTTTTGTATAGGTATAGAGAAACTAGGATAATCTATGCAACAAGAAATAATCATTGAGCGCAGGAAAGATGCAAGCGAAAATTGGGAATTAGTGCTTTCTACACTTGGTTTTTCAACAAAAAATAATTTTGCGCAACAACCTAGCGATGTTAATATATTATTAAAAAATGGTGCAACATTAAAACAAATAGGATTAGGAAAACCACACATTTCTTTTAGTATGACTGTTATTACGGGACACCCAACACAAGCTACATTAGTAATACACAATCCACTTAGGGATTTTTGTCAGGGGATTTATAATTTTGAGTTTAGAATATGGGCGGGATATTCTTGGATTATTGGGGGGGAAGTAAAACATAATATCATCAATGTCTTTACAGGAAAAAATATAATGGATATTACCACCCAAACAAATGGAGTAGATGTTGCGCTTTCAATTCCACTACATTTGACACCCGCAAAGGTGGGGCATCGACTTTTTGATGAAAAAATAACGATTGAGGATTTCTTAAAAAAAGTTTTGCCATATTCTTACTTAAACAATACAGAACCAACAATGTCGATAGCAAAGACAAAATTAAACCAAGCAATACAATGGGAGGATAATTTTGGCATTGCTGAACTTGAATCATCGCTAAAAGCAATGGGGTATATTATAGTGGTATTCCACGACCAAATTATGTTAGGGTATGTAAAAGATGTGATTAACGATGATGAAAATTATGTGGAAATTCCTAGCAACAATCAAAATACACCTGTTATCCCCAATCAACCTTTTTCAAGGGATAGAGTATCTGCCCCAACCTGTATCCATACAAAATACAGCGCGATTGGTAACAAAGGGACATTTCCACTAGATTTGGCTTTTTTTATACCACAGCTTGTAACTTATCCATATTGCACGATAGAAAACATATCAACAAATATCAACATTTTTGAAAGCATAAAAAGGGCAGGTAGGAATATACAAGATGATAGAGTTTTTAAGATTTTTAAGCAACAAATTTCTTTTGATTCAGTCGGACAGCAAAATTCTCATAATTTACAATTATTTTTATCCACTGCAACTGCAAAAAAATAATATCTTTGACTTGAATTTTTTTTATAAATAATGTAGCATTTTCGTATTTTATACCAAAAAGGTGCATTATGATTTTTAATAATTCATTTTTTGAGACAAGCACAATACGCGATGACGAGGGTATTGAGGGTGCTATTCTAGTTGATAGCATACTACTAAGAGAGGGTGTATTGCGCTATGGCGATAAGCAAAATTTAATACCAAAAGAGTCTCTTAATGAGGAATTTTGTAACTCATTAGGTGGGCTTTTGGTTTTTAAAGAACATCCCAACGAGCTGATTAACGCAGAAAATTTTAATTCCCTTGTGCGAAAAAGTATCGGCACAATCATTTCTGCTAAGCAGGAAGTAAAAAATGGTGTCAATGTTATCACAGGAACACTTAGGATAACAGACCCTAATCTTGTAGAGGAGGTTAGAACACGCAAAGTTCGTGGTGGTAGTTTAGGCTACTATGCTGATATGAGCTTTATGAATGGCTTGGACGCACAAGTCAATCTACGCCCAAATCATTTTTGCCTAACTACGCATCCTCGTGACGATGGTGTTGTGCTTTTTAATTCCACATTTAAGAAAGGAGATACAATGGATAAAGCAGAAGTTGCAAACATTGTTAAAGAAGTTCTTAACTCTCAAACAGAACAAGACTCTGTTGTTCTAAATAAGAAATTCCTTAACAGCTTTGTAAAAACTCTATCATCTCACATTACAGATGAAAAAGTAGTAAGTCGGTTAGATGCGCTTGATAGCGTTGATTCTTTGAATTTCATTGACACTGCTATGTCTTTGCGTAACATTTTTAAAAATGAAAGCGATGACAAGAAAGAGGAAAACAGCGAAGATGAATCTAAGGAAAATGCCTGTGATTTTGAAAAAGAAAATAGCTCGCTAAAAGAAAAAATCAACTCTCTACAAGCTGAGCTAGATTCTATAAAAAAGAACAGCGATGACAAGAAAGAGGAATCCAACAGCGAAGATGAATCTAAGGAAAACAGCGAAAGCGAGGACAAGAAAGAGGAATCTAGCGAGGAAAAAACAAATTCCGTAGAAATCAAAGTGCCTGTAACTAACAGCAATGATACGGATTTTTCAAAATTAGCCAGCAGGCTAAATTCACTTTTTTAGAAAGGATCTACAATGATTAAGAATATCAGTGAAAACGCGCCAGAGCTTGGAGGCGTAATTGCGTATTTGACTACTGCGGTTGAAAATACACCTGCTGTTATCAATCGCCCTTATATCTTAGGGACAGCGGTAACTGCATTGCAACCAACTGCACCTACTAAACCTGCTAAGGCTTTTGTTGGTGCAGGTGCTGTTGTTGTAGGTGTTACAGCTTTGGGCGTTCAACAAACAGTGCATAGAGGTAGGCTAGTGTTTAGTGGCTTTGCTGAACCTAACAACAATGTCTGCAATGGTGGTATTGTATGGTGCGCACTTGATTTGGCAAACTACGACCAAACTGCTATCGATGGTGCTAATGGTAGTGCTAAACTTTATGTTGATAAGAATGGTGTTTTTAGCTATTCTGCTACTCAGGTTGCTGATGCTACTGAGGTAACAGGTGGTGCTGTTGTGGCTAGCGAAATCGTAACTACACCTATCCAATCTGCTATCGACCAAACTATCGCAGTTGGTGCAACTACTTATGAATTTAAGTATGCAAAAGGTTTGGGTGCAATCGCACTTAAAATTCAGTAAAAAGGAGTTCCTATGAATTTATTTGAAATGAATGCTATTCAAGCAAGTGAAGACCCCCGAGTAAATCTCTGTGCGTTTTTGCAATTAGAGAACCTAAAAAGAACTAAGCCTAAGGAGTTCAGCAACTCTAAGCCTTACTTCTTGCTTGCCCCAAATGGTGGTTCTGCTGTTAGAGAAGTGAATAAAGCTATCAAAAACAGCTTAGACGCTATGGGTATCGGCGAAAGTGCAGGCGAGCATTTGCGTGGGCTTATGGGCGACTTAAACCGATTCCAAATTAGAGAATGCTCTGCTGTTGAAAGCGGTGGCTTTACTTACGACAATACTAAAAGAATTGTAGATTCTCTTATGGATGAGAAAAAAGAGTTCCGCAACTCTTTCATCGAGGGATTACCTTTTACTTATGGCGTAAGTGCGGCTAACTACAACATTGCAATGCCTATTCGCCCAAGCTACTCTTTCCTAAGCAACCTAGATTTTGCAACACCTGCAAGCTCTACTTTGTTTAGCTCAGGCGAAGTGTTGAACCTTATTGAAATCGGTGGCACTGCTACTGACATCACTAATGGTGCAACTTCTATGGGACAAGTAAGCTATGGTGGCAAGCAAGTTCTAGCACCTTACAAAACTATCGGTGTTGGACTTTCTCAACTTGAAACTATGGTTCGCTCAACTTCTAGCGGTTTTGCAGGTGATGCTCTTATCCAAAACATTTATGGATATGCACTAGAAATCAAAAAACAAGAACTTCTAGCAGGCATTATGCGCGATGTGTATGCTACCTTAGAGTCTGCTATTGATGGTGCAGAAGCTGTTGTTCCTACAAGAACACTAACACAAGTTGCAGGTATCACAGGAACTAGCCTTTCTAAATTGTTTGGTTCTAGCGAGGGTGTTGGTGCGTTTATTAGCAAGGTTCTACCTGCGCTTAATGCACCTAGCAACCCATACCTTGAAACTAACCAAAGAAAACTTTCTCGTATCGTAGCCCACACTAGCTTTGAAGCAGGCTTTGAGCGAATTGTTCCAACTTTTGGTTTCACAGGAAACACCACAGGACAAGTTCCTGCACACGCTAGCTTGATTGAAGCACTAAAAGGCGTTGCCGTTACTTTTGGAGGGGACATTGTTGCTAGCAACAACCCTGCTGAAGCTGACTTGCGACTTCTTTTGGTTGCAGACCCAAGCGAGCAAGGCTATGTTAGACCTGAGCACGGATTTATGCGAGTTGTTATCGCACTAGCACCTACTATCCTAGCTTCTTACAATGGTGCAGGTTTCACTAACCAAGCACTTGTAGCTAGATTCTCTAAACCTGAGGTTATGGTTAAGAAATGTGCTATGTTCCTAAAAGGTAACTAATCCCCAAAAGGATAGCGTATGGCTACTTTTCCCCTAGACACCGAAGCTCTTTTTATGGAGTTCCCTGAGGTTCGTAGGGGATTGCAGACTATGCGCACTCCCATTACTACTGAATCTCAACTTCAAAAAATTTGTCAGCTAAAAAACGATTCTATTTATGACTATGTAGGAATAAAAGAAGTTTTTGAATACAGCGCACGCAAGCACGAGGAAAAAGGTGCAGGCACTTACGCAGGACACCTAGAAAAACTCGAACGCTATATGACAGCGCATCTTTTATTGCTACATATTTATAGCGAAAACCAAAACTTAACCGAAGCACCTGATATGACACATTTTGGAAAAATGAACGCTGAGGGGATGAATAGGGATATGTCTCGTGGTGGCTATATAACTTCAATACTTCAAGGCTCAAATATAGGACAAAAAATCCAAGCAATGCTTTATTTGAATGTAAATAATGTTGGTGGGCTATTATAATGGGAAAGAATGCTGAGAGATTTTGGAGGACTAGACTAGGAAAATTAGAAAATCAAGTATTATTGGCAGAAGCAAGCGTAGCAAGACAACGAAAACAGCCTATAAAAATTTCCGTTGATAAAAAAACACTAGACAAAATAGAAAAAGAGGCTGACGAAAGTATCAATAAAAAAAATAGAATGTATAGCTACGAAATTCAAGGACTTACACGGGATGACCTTGAATTTGAAAACTCTATGAGCAAGGATTTATTAACAGAATCTTTATCGGTTTTTTTGCCTGAAAGAGTTGCTATAAGTATAGGTGCATTCTCTGCAAAAATGCAAGATGCCTTACAAGTTATTAGCCATTATAAAGATTTTGATTATGCTGTATCACAATCCAACAGACGCACAAAACAATTATTTGATAGATACACTGAGGGTAGAAAGCGTTTAGCATTAAGCTCAAAAAAAACACAAACATATATAGAACAATTAAAGCATATAGTTAATGAATCAAAAAGACAGGGCAGTATAGGACAAATAGGGCAAGTAATGATTAAAGACCAACACAAAAAAGACCAAATTGTAGAAAAATTAACTGCGGTGCAAAGTGCGTTACAATTTGAAAAAGGGGATTATGACTTAAACTACATAGTCAATAATATTCCCCATAAAGACCCTTTTGGTAGATTGATACCATTGCCCGTGTTGGTTAAAATTTTGGAATCTAAATATAATTTTTTATCGCTTGCTAAAACTGAATTATTAAAAGTAATGGCTAACAAGAATTTATTAGACAAAATTGTAAAAACAACCAATGCTCGTGAGTTAAAAAAAGCCACAAATGAAATTTCCGTAATCCTTAATAATTGTTTTATATCTCTAATGGCATCAAATGCGTTTAAGCTAAAAATTAGTGATGAATATAGACCATATAGAGCAAACCCAAATAATCCGCCTCTTTATGACACAGGTGTGATGGCAAAAAATATCAGGTGGGTATTAACAAATGAGAGAGCTTCTATTAGCAAAGTTTGGAAAACAGGCATAGACCCTATACATATCGATAAAAACAAGATAGGTGGTTTTAAAAATAATCTATCTCAGCAAATTTTGGCACAAAAAATAAGAGATAAAGTCCTGTCAAATAAAGAAATAAAAGCGTTTAGAGAGGTTATAATTGCTACACAAAGTGTAGGCAACAATGTTGGGAGATACAGCAAACGATATAATGCGACAAGATTAGCTAACTATCACATAAAAAAATTACAAAGGATATAATATGATAATCGTATCTCGTGGATTAGCTTTTGATTATTCCCCCACCGATGAGGCATATATTGAAAATAATGATTTAGTAGAACCTTATGTGGTGCAAACAATTAAGAATTTTTGTTTGGTGGAATACCAAAAAAGAGAGGGCAAAGTAACTGCAAATATTGAAAATGGTTTTATTCAATTAAATAATGCAATCATATTTAGAATGTCCGCAATAGATGGCGAACCACGCCGAATGGTGTTTGATTGGAGCGAGCAAAAAATCTATCGTGTTGAAACCACTCCACTAAATCCTATATACGACCCAAGCAAAAGACGACTAATTGACTTGAAAATGAAGTTGGTAAATAGTAATATGTTGAGGTTTGATATGGATTTTTTAAAGGCTAAATATTTAGAGTTGGTAGAATCTCTAAATGGGGAGTTGTTGTAATGGCTTATTATGGTAATGATGTCAATCAGCAACAACAACCCGTCCAAAAAGAGCTAAAAACCAAGATACCTTATATCGATGGTTCTTTTTATCCCTTTTTGAAGCTACTGCTAAATAAAGCCTGTGGTGTCCCAAACAAGTTCATTTACATTCGAGGTTATGGGGAAAACGACCCTTTCCTAGATACTAGCATAGAACCTAAGGTATTTGTAGAGTTAATCTCTTTTGATACCCCTGCAATGTCAGGCGAGCTAGATGGTTTAGGTAATGTGAGTGCGTTTTCATCAAGCACATATATGGTTTATTTTGTGAATGATATTTTTAGAAGCCCTATACTATTTGAAAGCTCAATCAAGCTATTTAGTGAGACTATGAGTAGTATAAATGATGAGTTTAAGAAAGTCTATGCAAATTCTAGGAGTGTTTCATTACCAAAGATTATCTCACTAAAAAAAGAGAAAATCAAAATGGAATTTAATATGGGCTTATACCCCATCGTTGTGTATTCTGTCTATATGGCGGGTGTCATAACGCATAACCTAGATGAGCTAAAAAATACACCATTCAATGATGTAGAAACAACCCTAAAACTAAGGAGCAACAATGAAAGTTAATGTGTATAGCAGTAGCTATTTAGACCAAAGATTTAAGGCAACAGCTAGTGTAACAACCTCTGCTAGTCAAACGCTTTATCCTTTTTACACTGCGTGTTGGCTTATTCCAAAAAGCGAACAAGCAGAACAACTTGTAGGCGATTATGAAGTTGGCAGATTTTATGCAATCGAACAAGATGTGATGGCTACAAAGCTAAAAGGCGAATTGCTAAAAGGTGCTACTTGCTTTTTTAACCAAAATCGAAGCGAAAGCGGACTTGGTGTGCTTGTGTTTGAGGATAAATTCTCACTAGACCCATTAACCCCCGATACAAAAACTGATTGGATTGATGCGCCACAAGATAAAAGATTGTCAGTTTTAGCTGACTCACTAGGCAGTATTGGTAGAAATGCTATTGTTGTATGCGTATCCACTAAACAAGCTAAACTTTACAATGCCATAACTGATGATTTGCGATTAGCTGATAGCGGTGTGAATTACCTAAAAATCAAAATCGTAAAAAATCAAGCTGAGGCTGAAAGTGAAATCAATACACTAAAACAAGATATGGAGGAATACGCAGGAACTTTGATTGTTCTGCAAGAAAAAGGCGAATCAAAACCCGACCAAGACTTGTTTGACTATGATGATAGGGCTGACTTTGTGATTGCAGGTAGGTTCTTAAATCCATATTCGCCAACATCCAATTCAAATACATACTCAGTCGGTATGTCGCTTGATGGGACAATCGTTAATGTAAAAAGCAAGAATGTTGTGTATAACAACTCAAAAACAAACATTGATTTGCTTACGCAAAATATGCTTACATACTTCCAAGTGCGTGCCGATGACGCAGATGAAATCCTTGTTGCAGGTGGCGGTGTAGTATTTCAAGGTAGCGTAATCCCTGTAAATTTCTTTTTACTTGCAAAATACGGCGAATATGTGCTTAAAAATGAAATGCTTAATGCAAAAGAAAGCAGTAGATTTGGTGTAGCAAATGCCACTTTGGTAAATCGTGCTATATCAATCACAATGACCAAGCTAGAACCTTTTAGAGGTGTTCTTATTGATACGCTTATAGGAAAATCTTATACGCAAAGCGAAGTCAATAATATGACTTCAAACAGCGTTCTAAAAATTCCTAACGCCATTGCAGTTACAGCATTGCCTGTTGAAATGTATGAGCAAATCACATTTACCATTGGGCTTTAATTTTAGATAGCAAAAGGAGGCTACTATGACTTTTGATGAATTAACCAATATGCTAGGAAAGAATAAAACTTTTCCTAGCGTGCAAGAAATCACACCTGTTGATGCACAATTAGGATACACATTAACTTTTACTCCGCAACTAAGTTCAGGCTTGCCCGTGCAAGAAATCTTACTATCAACCGCATTGGTGGCAAGCGTTATGAATGCTGAGCCTATGGTAAAAGAGAACTTCTCTTATGGATTTGGTATGCAAAATGCGTTCGTTCCAATGCCTAAAATTGGGCGAAATATGTATAACCTAACAGGTAAGTTCTTTAACGCTGTTGCAAGCTATGCGGGTGTTTATGCGTTTATTAACCTTATGACAAACGCCAACTCACTTATTCTTTGCAAGATGGAACTATCCAACAACGAAGTAACCTCAGCAAAAAAACTCGTTATGAGAAATAGCTGTATCTATGACCGCCCTAACTTCTTGGGTATTGCGGCAGGTGCGACAGAGGAAAGCGAAATCGAAACTGCGTTTAGTATTGTTGGTTCTATCGATTTTACAAATACTCAAATTGGCGATGGATTACTTAACATTGTAAATTCACTAGGTAGCGCACTTGGCGTAGTTGATGGCTTAACCAAAGGATAATAGATGGCTAAAAACAGCCCATTAGGTAAGTTTGATTTGTGGGCGAGCAAAGGCTTGCTTACACAAATACCAAGTGAAAAGCGTAGCACAGGATACACAGGCTCTCAAACCGACTATTTCTTTGCTAGCTATTTCAATACCATCATTAACGAAATCGATGAGCGTAGAAACACCATCATTGATATGGTTAATTACCTATTGCAAACTTCTGCTACTGAGTGGTTATCTACTACTTCGTATGAAAACAATGCTGTTGTTACAAAAGATGGCTGGATTTATATTGCTAAAAGAAACAACACAAATGCAACGCCTGATGGGACTGATGATAATTGGGCGCAAATTGCTCGTGTGGCAGAAGTAGAAGCAGGACTAGCCCTAAAAGCAAATATTGATAGCCCTACCCTTACAGGTAGCCCAAAAACACCAACTCTTAGTGAGGAAGCTGATAAACTAAGTATTGTAAATATTGAGTGGCTAAAAAGATTTGCTAGCAATAACATTATGCGTGGTAGCTATACGATAGATTTTTCTAAGCAAGACAACACAAAGGCTTATCCTGTCATCTTGGCAAAAAATGGGATTTTTACTGATACAAAAATCTATCGGCAAGGCGACACAACAAGTGGAAATATGTTTTTATGGGTTCAGGCATTACCTAGCTGTGATGGTAAGAATACGCCTATCTTTAAGATTGAAAATGCAGTAGATAACACTGAAAAAGAATTTAAGCGTTTTGTGCTTGGTGTAGAGTGGAAAAAGGCTTATCCTTTTGTTGTTGTTTGGTTAAGGGGTGGTTTTAGCTACAACATAGTTCAAAAGGCAAACGACCCATTATTTGAAAAATATAATAATAATACAACGATTTTAGGACACAATCTAACAATAAAAGAGTTTGCAGAAAATAACGCATTAGAAAAATTCTTTTGGGAAAGCTATGATATAGATACAAAATTTGCGGGGCATAGTGCTATTAGTCTTGTAAATTGGGATTTGGAGGATTACAATAAATATATGGCAGGGGAAAAAGTCCAACAACCATATAAGCTAATGAAAATGGAAATACCAAACTATGTAGCAGGCAATTCAACACCACAGCCTGAACCAAATTTTGAAATAACTTTTATGGAAGATGCTGTTGGTATGAATAGAGAGGAACGATGGAATTGGGTGGGGGCTTATCCTTGCGTTGTTGAAATGATTGATGGCGAGCTAAGAGAAATACAAAAACTAAATCCAAATGACTACACAAAGACAATAGATGGCGAGGATGCTGATATAACAACACTTGGCAGAGATGTGGTTGTAAAATTTCGGCGTATGGGGTATAGATATGTTCCACGAGGCACAAAAATCTATGTTTATCTCACCGATGAGCCATTCCACCCTGCTTTCAGGTATGACCCCTTTGAATTTGAAAATATAACGCCCGATAGTCCAAGAGCACAGAGATTTTATCTAGGAGCATATCCAACTTTTAACGCCAATAATAAATCATATTCAGTTTCAGGGAAAACCCCGACAAGATTAGGTATGGAAACATTTATGCAACAATGCGTAAATCGAACTACTGATTGGAATAATGTGGCTTATGGCGAATGGCATTGGTATACTGTTACGATTTTAAGAATGTTGCTTTTTTTTGTGGCAGGAACACGAGATTTGAGAAATACTTTTGGTTGCACTCAGGGATATTATACAACAACGGGGGAAACCAACAAAAATGGGATGAATAATGAGTTGGTAGATGACGCCACAAGAAAAGCAGAAAACAAACCAATGAAAGCACTTGGGCTAGACCAATTATTTGGATATTGGCAAACTATTTCAGGGGTGTATAGAAACAACACTAATTTTTTATACTTACACAAAAAGAGTATTATTTATGATAGAAATGTAAATGCGGGCATTCAAATATATGATTGTAGTCTTTCGCTTCAACATTATGGCATAACAATCGGTATGGAAGGCAGTGAGGATATGCCTTTTTTACCTTGTTGGTTTGTTTATAAAGAAAATTTTTCTAATGTATATGATGCTTGGCAGAGTGTTGCGGACAAGTGCACAACAAACGGCATTCATTTTGTAACAGGAATCCCTACCATATTAAGTTTTTGCGATATAGAACATGGAATGGAAGTAGACTTAAACAGACTTTTGATAATTTAATTTTTTATGCTACAATTTCTAAATATCGATAAAAGGATAACCAATGGCAAAAAAAGAGCAAGTAGCTGAAAGTCAAACAGCAGAAGTAGTGGAAAGTCAAACAGCAGAAGTAGCTGAAGATCAAACGCAAAAAGATACTAATGCTTTTAGTCTTGTTGGTGCTACAATTTTGTTTTACACAGAACAAAAACTCGCAGAACAACTTAATGATGATAGTATTGTTGATGACAATGGCGAAATCATTAAGATGGGTATTATTTTGCGCTCAGCAATCACTACCTACAAAGATAAGCTAGAAATAGTGAAAGTTACCAAAAAGAATATCAAACAGGTGCAAAAACAGCTCAAAAGCTACAAACATTCGATAAAAGGATAACCAATGGCAAAAAAAGAGCAAGTAGCTGAAAGTCAAACAGCAGAAGTAGTGGAAAATCAAAGCACAGGGCTTGAAAAATTTATAGGCAAGTATGTTTTTGTGAATTTTAAACACAATAACTACCAAGTTGTAAAAGACGCACAAAAAATTAGCGACACTGAAATACAATCTAATTTTCTTGTTGCTAAGTCCCAAGCAATGAAAGCAAATGAATTTCGCCTTATCTTTGTTGAAAAAAACAACCTAGATGAGCTAAAAATCCTAACAAAAGGAAAAACAGAAGTGTTTTAGCCTTTTACTACCTTTTTGCAGTTGAGAGGCTTTTTGCAGTCTCTCTCTGTATTTCTTTTCTCTCACTATATCTTAATTCGTAATATGTCCTAAAAAACGCACAAAAACACACCTAAAATCACTTAAAAAACTATTTGGCTATAAAACTATCTCTCTGTGTAAAAAAAACCACTAAAAACAAACTGCTAGTGAATTTTTTATTTTAGCTGTATCAAAAACTATTTTTTCAGCGTTCTTTTTTTACGCAAAAATGATTTTTTTTTGAGCTTGAATTGCTGGAATCATAGTGTGCAAAAATTGCACTCTCATAGGGTGCAAAAATTGCACACTAAATAGAATAAGAAAAAAAAAAAAAAGAAGAAGAATAAAAGAATAATAGAAAAAATACAAAAAAGCGTGCAAATTTTTCACCCTGCTTACGCAGTGCAAAAAATTTTGCAAACACCTTTTGGCTATTTGATTTTTTGCTTACGCAATTTCTCTCATTACTAAAAAGCAAGCAAGATAAACTTATGGTAAAAAACTGCAATGGTAATCTATTTACTTTTGCAAGCTATTATTCCAACGCACACCAAAAAAACAAGAGAAGCGAAAAAGTGAGTTACTAGCAAAGGCAACTCACAAAAATTTTTGTTTTTTTTACTTTTGATTTACTTTGATTGTTTATAGTTTCAACACTTAGGATTTGGTTTTTAATGATAGCAGTTCCTCCGTTTTATTGAGACAAAAAAAATTATCTGCTATCATTAAAGATTAAATCTTAGGTAAAAAAATATTCAATAAAATGGAGGCATAAAAATGCAAACTACACTACAAGAAAACTTCACTACAAATACTCAACAATCACAATCCGTAATAGACTTAGAACAATTAAAACAATGGTATTTTTCAAAAATACGCAATTCACTTTTTGTAAAAATGAGAGAAGAAGTAGCAAACACTTTTTCTTGCGAGAAAAAGGCTCTCTTTTTTGAAAGGCTAGAATTTTTTAGTAATTGGCATAAGCAGAACAGAAACACGGATTACTTCTTTGTGTCGGTTAAGAAACTTGCTAGCATTACTTTTAATTGCGAACGAACGATTAAGAGTATGCTTTCGTGGTTTCATAAAAACGGCATTTTAGACAAGTATAGGGACGCAGGTTATAATAAGCGTATTTATTACAGAATAAATTACGATGGACTATTTAAGTATGCGTTAGAATCAGGTTATTTTGCAAAATTTAATATTGAGGATATGAGAGTGGATAAGACAAAGCAAACAAAAACACCGATACTAGAAAAGGTTGAGCATCCAAAAGATGGTAATTACGAGGGCTTTTTTGATGATTGTGAGCAAACCGAATGTGATTTTTTTGGATATGATGAGCCTAGTTTTGAGGCATTACAACAAGAAGTGGCAAAAAGCGAGTTGCCTAAGCAAGAAAAGCCACAGCAAGCGTTTGAGAATAAATCAGTTGATGAATATATCAATGACAGCAAAAGGGCATTTAATGCTATCGGCAAAGAGAATTTCGATAAGCTAGAAAACACGGATATTGTCTATGGAATAGATGGGGACATAACAGAAGCTGTCGATCCATTAAAACCTTATTGCAAAAGCGTAGCAGAAGTGAAAGAATTAAGGCAAAAAATGCGTAACGCAGTAGATAATATACCTCAGCCACAACAAAAACAAGAATCGGTGCAAAATAAGCAAAGGATAGAAATGGTTGATTTGCCTAGTGATTATACGCCTAGAATGGAATTACCACCAAGAATGGATAGAGATAGCTATGTTTCTATGAGTATGGATGACATTAAAAAAGAATTGTCTCAACTCTATGATGTCTATCCATACCCTGAAAACAAAAATCTAACAATCTTAAAATGCTTAAAGAATTATAAGCTAGCTAGGGAAAGTGGTGCAGAATTTGATTTGATACGAAGCAAACTCGTAGAATTTAAGACACTACAAGAAATAATGGCAGATACTAGAATCGGTAAGCAAACAATGTTCTTTACGCATTTCAGCACATTTATCAACAAAGAAATGTGGAAAGAGGATATTTTAGAAATGCCTGAGAGTAGTTTTGTGCAAGATGATGATTTGGATGGAATGAAACAGCAAATCTTAAAAGTGTCTAGGGCTTGGAAGCGTATCGACCAAGAGGATTGGTATGAAATTTATGCAGGTGAAAAGAAAAATCGCCCTGATTATTTTAAGAAAGTTATTATCGATATGGCAAAAGAAAGAAACTATTATCGTGGCGATACAAAAATGGATTTATTGCGCTATGAGTATGAGTATGTCAAAATTATGTATGACTGCACGATAAAACAAAAACAAGAGGACAATTATGGCAATTTGGCTTTTAGTAGGGCAGATGAAAATTTTGATTACCTAGATAAATAAAAGTGGTGAAAGAATGGACGCTAAAAAATTAACCGATGATTTGGCGAGGGTAGAGAGGTATATTATCTCTACACTATTAAGCAACTACGCTGATTGTATTGATATAGCCTTGTCCTATGGTATTGATGCAAGCCGTTTTAGCGATAGTGTAAGGCAAGGACTTTTCAAAGAACTCATCGAACAAAAAGGCACTGCAACTTATGAAATTTTCGCCCAAGAGTTTGTAGGCGTAGATGTTGGTAGCTTACCATTTGCATCACAACAAAGACACGATGAACTTGTAGCATTAGGCAAACATTTGCCACAATCAAAAACTACCTTTGAGGAATATTGCAAGGATTTAATAAGACTTTGTAAAGAGGGATATACTTTTAACACTTACCAAGAAATTAACAATGCACTTTTGAGTGGTGCAAGCATTGATGATTTGCAATCAATTTTAGATAGGGGCAAAGAAAATATTAGCTCGGTAGAAAAGAAAACGGGGTGGTATTCTAAGCGTGAGTTAATTGATAGCTATTATAAAAAACTGCAAGAGGTAGAAAAAGCAAAAGCAACAGGCGTTATAGGGCTAGATTATGGTTTTGCAGAACTTAACAAAAAAACACTTGGGCTACAAAAAGGACAGCTAATTATCGTTGGGGCTGGCACAAGTATAGGCAAGACTGCATTTTCTTTATCGCTAGTAACAAATTTTTTAAAGAAAAAGTATAAAGGGCTTTTTATCAGCACGGAAATGCCTGCTTCTAGCTTACTAGATAGGTTACTAGCGCAAGATTTAGGGGTTGAATTAAACTTGGTTATTGCTGATATACTTAACGAGGAACAGAGGACACGCAGGCACGATTTTGTAAAACATAAGCTAGATTATATTGCTTTTTGCGATAAGGCGTTAAATTTAGATGCTGTTGAAAATCAAATTATTCAGGCAAAGCGTGCGGGGTTTGAGTATGTAATTATCGATTACTTGCAAATGATAGGTGTTGATACGGGAAAAAGAAACTCTACTAGGGCAGAGGAAGTATCAACAATCACTAAAAGGCTAAAAAGGCTAGCTTTGGATTATGATATTCCAATTATTGCGCTATCTCAGCTAAGTCGTGCAAGCAAAATGCGTGAAAATGGCAGACCACAACTTAGTGATTTGCGTGAGAGTGGTGCTATCGAACAAGATGCAGATTGTGTCTTTTTGATTTACCGAGCGCAAAGAGAGGAGTTGAATAATCTGTATTGGATGCTAGAAAAAACAAAACAGGTTGATTTGAAAGATAATACGCTAGATAATTCAAAACAGCAAAGTAAAATCAAAAAAATCCAAGAAAGGATTGATGAAATCAACCTAAATAAAATGCAGGAAAAATGTGAGGTGGTTATAGCAAAAAATAGGCAAGGGGAATGTAGCGTGGTAGATATTTATTATAACGCACCATTGACATTATTTTTTGATAGAACAAACGAAATAGAATTTTCCTATAAGCCTGCTGACAAAGATAGCGATGAATTGTTTGTTATTGATTTAAGTTAATCTGTGCTATAATGTAGTCATTTTTTGTAAAAAGGCTTTTTTATGGTAGATTTTCAATTAGTTCCTGTTGAAAGAGACGGGGTAGAATTATTTGATACACAAGATGGGCTAATCATTTCTATGATGCAAAATACAGATAATGAGTTGCCTAATTTTGAAACTGAACTACCTAATCTTTACGCACAATCACTTGTCTTGCTTGGAACAATAGCGCAGGGGGACTTAGCTTATGATACGAGCTTTGGGCTAAAAATTGATGATGTCATAGCTTCAGGTAGGGCAGGACTTGAAGGTGGTTTTGCAAAAAACAGAATGCTAACAAGTCTTTCTGCGTTGATTAAAGACTTATTTGAAAACAATGAGGAAGTCTTAATGTTGGCTACTGCGCTAGAATCAAATGCAGTAATTGAACCTAACACATTAAAGGAATAGTATGGCACTAACACAGCAAGAACAAAATAACCTAGATGAATTAAAAACACTTATAACAAACAATGAAAGATTGCCTAGTGCCGATGACTTGTTTGAATCAATGATAAGCAATTTTAACTCAAATTCGCAAGAAGTTTTACAGAGCAAAGGCACACCATTAAATTGCTTGCTTAGAACACTATCAATACAACTACAAGTCCTTTATGAAAGTTTTTACGATGTCTATGGGCGTTTTTTATACACACAAACTCAGGGGGATGATTTAAGTATTGTTGCTTCAAATTTTGGTTATGAGCGTATAGAAGCAAAAAATTCCCAAATCGTTGCAAATATCACGGCAAATAAAGATTTAGAAATTCCTGCTGAAACAATATTTGAGGATGGCTTATCGCAAGAATGGGTGTCAAAAGAGGCAGTAAGCATTGCAAAAGACGAAACAAAAGAATTATCCCTAAAAAGTTCAAAACTAGGGCTTGTGCGCTTTATAACACCATTAAAACTTAAAAACTCTATTTCAGGCGTTATAAGTATTTCCCCCTTACTAAACACACTTGTAGTTGGTAGAGAACAAGAAACTGACATTGAGCTAAAAAGTCGTATCAATAAAGGGGTTGAAATTCAAGGTAGCGATTATCTATGTGAAACTGCCCTACGCAGATTACCTTTTGTAATAAGCGCAATATGTAAATCAAACTATGAATCTACCAATATCACTTTTAACGGCGTTGATATAGCTCCAAACAAAAGGTTTGTGGCGTTGTTAGTATCTAGCCGAAATATTACTGAGGCTGAATCAAGTCAAGTAGCGCAAACAATACTAGATAATTCACTTTATTTCAACATAAGCAACAAACCTGATAAGGTAGGAAAATTCTTTGGTATTACACAAGAGATTCTACCAAAACCTATTGCTGAGGGTGGTGCGGATGTTATCTATGAAAAAGGAAATGAAAATATCTTAGTTCGTTGCGTTCAACCCTATGGGAATTGTGCTGATGTGTTTTTTAGGCTAGCACACGCTACACAAATCCAAATCAAAGTTGAAGTGTCTTACAAGTCATCTTATAGCATTACTGAAAAAAGTTCGCTTATTTCTACTATTAAACGCCTATCTGCAACAGCTTTTGCAGAAAGCGTTGAGGTTGGTGGGATACTTGAAGTTGCAAACATTACGCACAAAATAAAAAGCGATGTGGAAAATATCCAAAGTCGTATCAATATTCTATCGGTGCTTATAAAAAGAAAAGCAGAGGAACAATGGAGTCAATTTTTGGTGGCGAATAGCTTTGAGTATTTTGAGCTATATGCTACTAAAACTGAACAATATGCAGGTATTGAAGTTGTAGAATTTGAGGGCTAAAAAATGGCACAAAGTTTAGATGAAATAAAAGAACAACTTGCCGAAATAAAATTTACACAAGATGGCTATCCCTATTGGCAATTCTTGGCTCATTTTAAGTCCAATTTACATAGGCTGTTGCGTGGCGAACAAAACGACAAATTCTTTGAATTTGTCCAAAAGATAGTCAAAGATATAGACACTTTATTCTTTTATGCGTGGATATTAGAATATCAGTTCAATATGCACACAGCAGGTGGCTATTTCTTAGACAATCTTGGTGCGTGGAATGGATTAAGCCGTCCACCTGTGGTAAATATAGCTTCTGTTGAAAAATATGTCATTCCCCAAAAAGATACCATCACTGATGAGAAAGTTTTGAAAGAATGGAATATACAACACGGCATCAGTGGCGAGGGTGCTGATGATGTAAAAGAAACTTATCTTGCACCTGATGTCATTACAGGCTTTGGGCGTGTTAGCGATGATGAATACCGAGAATACATAAAGAATATTATCCGTATTAAAAACGATATTACGATTTCTAGCATTATGCAATTATTCGCAGATGTTATTTTTACCTCACCTTTTTATATAATGCAAAACGATAGGCAACACGGGCTAGAAATTCGGGCTTATCTCTATGAGGATGCAAACCGAGTGTTGATTGCTAGGGATATTTGCAATCGCATATCTACAACAGGATTTAAGATTTTTATCACGCAGACAGTGGAGGATGATGATGTTAAAAAACGATATGGCGATGATTGTTGGGATAGACAAAAATGAACCATATAGAACACGCAGAACAAGTTAAGATTTTTACTTGGGCTTTTTATCAACAAAAGAAATACCCCTGCCTAGAATTTATGCACGCTTCAATGTCTGGCGAGAAATTTGGCAATCAAAAGCAAGCATATCGGGCAAAACAAGCAGGAATGAGGGCAGGTGTGCCTGATATATTCCTACCCTTTCCAAACAGCAAGTATGCAGGGCTTTTTATTGAACTAAAACGCCCCATACGCAAAGGCACTAGCAAACCTACCATTAGTGATGAACAGCACAGGTGGATACAGCATTTAAGTAAGGTTGGCTATCAAGCTGTAATATGTTTTGGTGCTGAGGAAGCTATTAAGACTATCGAAAACTATTTAGGACAATCAAATGGATAATTTTTTTGTTTTTTCCGATGTTTTTTACGAACACTTAAATAAAAATACCTTTGTAGAACATTGCATAATAAAAAATTATCGTTTTGATGAAGAAGTAAAACAAGGCTTTTGCGATGTTGAATTACCAAAAAGTTCTCAAAAACAGCTGATAAAGAATGTCCCTTGCTATTTACCTTATCAAAAAACAACTTGGCAAGATTATACTTCGGGGTTGTTGCTAAAAATAAAGCACCTTAATCTTTCTTGTGCTGATGTTCAAGCTCAAAAACCAATCAGCAATTTGGGGTATGAATCGCCTTTGACAAATGCTGTTATAGCCATAGTGCTACCAATAGAGGAAGTTTTAGGAAACACCCTTACACAAGAATTTATAGCCCAAAATCAAATTCTACTAAAAACAACAGGCGACTTAGATGCTAATGCAGAACCAAAATCAGCCCTAGAAATCACTTGTCAAGACGATAATGCTACTGCTAGCTTAAAAGCGGGCAAAAATGTTATTACGCTTGATTCTAGCGCAGATACTATATCAATAGAATCTAAGGCAGATATGACTATAAAAAGCGAAAACGCCATAGAGTTTGGGACAAGTGGAGGACAGCTATTAGAAGTATTGGATGAAATACTAGACGCAATAAAAGATGTTGCTACAAGTCAAACTGAACCTTGCGTTAATGGTAAGCCTACTTCACTGATTGCAGGCGTAACAGCACCTGCTACTTTGGAGCAAATCAAACAAAAACTAAGCAAAATCTTAAAATAAAAGGAATACTATGGGGTATGTAATAAAACACGATGGCACAACTGAGCTCAATAACAGCAACGAACAAACGGAAGTAAAAAAGGTTGGCAATGATTTTCAGGTAAATATAAAGACTAGCTCGACAAGTGGCAAGTATCATTTTATTGATTGTCCTATCTGCAAACGCCCCAATCGAATTAGCTTAGAATTGATTGCAAAAAAGAAAGAGATAGATAAGTTTCTATCGATGGTTGAAAAAGAGAACTTTAAGCGTAATTTTGGGATTTATAGTCCCCAACAAGCTGAGGACGAATGGGAAATGCTGAACTTAAAGCGTTCTGTTGCTGATATAAAATGTGGTGCTTGTGGGCGTAGTCTTAGCGCAGTCTTTTCCCAACTAGAAAAAAGCGAAACTGACATATACACCATTAAAGAGTATAGCGCAGAATTACAATCAAAAGCAGAAAAATACGAAACCCAAAGATTAGGTGGTATTCCACGAGCTGAATTAGAAAAAATTATAAAAGGTGCTAAAAAATAATAAGGTATTGACATATTTACTTTTTTATTGTATGATACTCTCATTCTTTGTTAAGGAGTATCGCAATGATTGATTTACGGCTGGGGGATGTTTATAATGAAATTCACAAAATCCCTGATAATAGTGTGGATTTAATTATTATAGACCCACCTTATGATATGAGTGATTTTGGGGGTATAGCAAGCGAAGGCGATTTATTCAACAATCCTAGTATGAAAAAACTAGCTGAGAATGCTGATGGATTGCGTTCGTCTTTTGATTATAAAATATTGCTTAATGAGTTTTCTAGGATACAGCCTGTTTGGAATATGTATATTTTTTGTAATGCAAAATTGTTACAAAAAATACTAGCTTACCTTTACAGCATAGAATATACTAGGGTAGAAATTTTGGTTTATCATAAAAAGAATCCTCTACCTAGTTGGAAAGGACATTATATGAACGATATGGAATATTGCTTGTATTTATGCGATGATAAAAATAGCCAATTAGATTTTGGTGACGACCCTTATGTGAATAGCTCGAAATTGTATCAGGGCTATATTAACGATAAACACACAACGCACCCCACTGAAAAACCCTTAGCCCTTATTGCAAAACTATTAAAAAATTCTAGCAAAGAGGGGGATTTAGTGCTAGATTGTTTTAGTGGCAGTGGCACAACAGCACACGCTTGCAAAATCTTAAATCGTAATTTTTTAGGTTATGAAAAAAACGAGGAATACTACAAAGAATCACTAGCTAGATTGAATACTCAGTGTCAAGGTTGTTTTGAACTATAAAAATCTACTCATTGCAAAACCTCATTTTTATTCCGCTTAGCAAATAAGGCGGGTCGATAATGATTAAATCCATGCTTTTATCAGGGATACTTGCTATGTGCGCGTAACAATCCGCGTTATGTATTTGTATTTGTGGGGTTTGCATTGCTAGAATTTTTTATGCGTTCTCTGCAAGTAATTTTTTTTTGGATATTTTGTAAAATTTTACGCTTGCTTTTAATGCTTTATCTCGGTAAAAATCAAACAAATATACATAGCATTCTTGCTTTATGTCTTTTAGCATTCTTAATGCAAAATCTCTCTTAAAACAAAAAATAATGCAAGCAAAGATAAAAACACAAAACGAGATGCCAAAAATAAAAAATCCACACATATAAGCATTGTATGCGTTCTCAAACGCTAACTCTTTTTGTGCTTCTTGTATTTGTAAGTCTAGTTTTTCTAAATATTCTTTTGTGGCTTTTGTCATTATTGTTCCTTATTCTATGATTAAGCAGGGGATTTTACGCAAGGAATTGCGAATTTGCCTATCTCTCTCTATAAGCTCAGTTAGGCTATTAAACAAACCTTGCAAGTCTTGTGTGTTTGGGATTATTTCTTTTGGCATTGAATACTTACATTTTGTAGGCACAGGCACTTTGACTTCGTAAGGCACTAGCACTTCTTTATCTACATATTTAACACACCCGCTTAGCACAAACACTGCTACAAAGCAAATACCCAAATATGTAGCCACTGCGATAATTACGCAAAATATTTCTATCCAAAAGATATTATTTTTTTGCTTTTTTTCATATAACTTAGTTAAGTTATGATTTTTGCTTTTTTTTGCTTGTTTCATAATCAATCCTTGTTATGTCAATGCTAAGGTAAAGCAAGCTATCCCAAACAAAGCGCATAGCTTGCTTATTTACTTTTGATTGTATTTTATCATATTTTGCTTGTTTTATGCTATCGGCGATGATTCTGTGCGATAAAACATTTAATAAATCATTGTTTTTCATTGTATTCCTGCATTTTGCGTTTTAAATATTCCAATCCAACTTTTGCGCCAAATTGACTATTATGCGTAGTTATTGCAACTTCTGCTATCATCATTTGTGATTCATTTCGCATTACTAACTGCTCGTTTGTTGCTTTATTCCAATCCTCAACGCCAATAATCTCTTTAATTCTTTGTTGTAACGCTTTTATGTTTTTAGAAAAAGAAATTCTGTCTTTTTGCGTAGCGTAAGTGTAAAGCGCACCACGCATAGCAATATTTGATTTTATTGTCCTGTGTCGATTATCAATCAAGTAATCCCAAAGCCACTTATAAACTTGTATTTCTAATTTGGGGTTGTAATGCGTTAAAATCTTTATTGCCAAAAAAGGATGTATCCAACCTGTGCTAGATTTTGTAGCACGAATATAACAAGGCTTGCCTATCTCTTTATCTAGTTCAGTGATAAAATCCTTAACATTTTGTGTTTGAAAAAAATGCACTATATTCACATACGCAAGACCATTTTTAGCGCGCTCATTGTTTATAATTTTTACAATATGAGACAAAGCCAAAAACTCATCTTCTCTTTGCCAAATAATTACACCGCAAAGTTCTCTATCTATTGTTTTCATTACAAATTTTGACATTGTATTGCCTTTTTAGATATTTTTTACTTTGTATTATATAATACAAAAGATAACATATCTAAAAAAGCTATACAAAAATAGATATTTTCAAAACCTTGTATTGCTACTAAAAAATATTTGCCAAATCATTAAGCCTAAAAAGCATAGCACAATCGCTATGCCGATATTTTCGCCATAATCAATCATTTTCCCACCACCTTTTTACTCTCTACTAACTCAATAAAAGCATTGCAAGCCACGCTATTTTTTGTATGTGTCAAGTTGCTATTTTTCATATACTCTGCCATTTTTAAGGCTTGCTCGTAGGGAATATAAGAGATTTTTTGCAAATGTGTTCTTATACCAAAAGAATCTCTCGTGTAGTCTTTGTGGATTGTTTGCATTTTTTTCTTTGGGGGCAATTTGCCAAACATTTTTTCATAATGTTTTCTTACAACAGGACGATAGCAAGAAAGCATTTCATTCAAAAAAACCTCACTCATTATTGCTCCTGTGCTTGCGTAATTTCTGCGTATTTTTGCGTGCGAGAGTATGTCTCTAATGCTATCATAATCGCGTTCTTATTATTCTTAAAAGCATTAGCATAATCACCAATTAACATTTGCAACCTATCTCGCTGTTGCAATTGCTCATTAGTCGCTTTATTCCAATCCGTAACGCCGATTTTTTGCTGAATCAACAAAGCAAGTTTTTTTATATCAGCTGAAAAAGTATCTTTTCTTTTTGCATTCACATAAAGGCAACCTGTCATATATTTATATGATTCACTAGACCGAATACGATTCTCTATCAAATAATCATATAGCCACTTATAAACACTTAATTTTATTTTTGGGCTAAACCATAGCGCAATATCAATAAACAAAAACGGATGCACCCAAGAATCCTTACCACGACCTTTTTGTGCGATATAAGCCTTGTTGCCTATCTCTTTTTCTAACGCCTTAATAAATTCTTTATTTTGTTTTTGCTGAAAATAGTCTTGTGGCACAACCGCATTTAGTCCATCGGACATTCTTTGCCTATTGCCAGCTAATGCTAAATCTCTAAAAGAAAAATAACTATCCTGTGTCCTTTGTTTTACAATAACACCCAAAAACTCTCTATCGATTGTTTTCATTGTAACTTTTAGCATAATGCCTATCCTTTTTTGGAATAAAAAACATTATTTTATAAAGTAATGTTTTTCCTTAGCAAAATAAAACATTATTATGACAAATAATGATTAACTATACAAAAAAAAAGAAACAATATTTTTTATTTATTTTCCGCTTGCGTAATTTCTGCGGATTTCAAAACGCTTGTTTTTTCATAAGTTTTTAGCAAATCTGCTACGCCCTTAGTAAAATCCCCGCACGATTCTATTTCTCGTTTTTTAAGCTGTGCAAATTCCTTAGCGGTAGCACGCTTAATTTGTGCTATTTCTGTGGCATATTTGCTAAGTTCTGCGCTAGCCTTTTTTATAGCTTCGTTTTGTTTTTCTAGTATGATATGAGTTTGTCTAAATTGTGCTTCAATCTCTGCTTTTTGTTTTAATCCCTCATCATAGCTTTTTTGATAATGTTTCAACGCAATAAAAGCACTTATACAAAGCCCTGCTAAAATAGCGCAAATGCTTAAAAGCACTTTGCTAGTGATTCCACTAAATGCGCTTGTGCCTAAATTAAAGAGAGTTTTTAGCATTATTTCCCCTTGCGCTTTTTGTGTTCTTGCATTGCCTTAACGCCATTTTCTAGCGTAGAATACTCTACTTCATTTATTTTTTGTAGCTCACCTAAAATGAATGATAAATGTTTCCGTGTGTTGTCTAGCTCTCTTACAAGCATAATGTTATATGCCAAACTCATAAAAAGCAAGTAAATTGTAAGCGATACTACAAAATTTTTTAACCTGCGATATTTTGGTTTGTAGCACGATTGCATTACTTGTGATTGCAAATAATTTGCTTCTGTGATGGCATTGTAGCTATCTTTGTAGTTTATCTTAAAGCCAAAAAATACTAAGATTTTATGCCAAAGCGTTTTCATTCATTACCCCCTTTGCGTAGAGATAGCAACTTTTGTGCGTAGTCTAATGCCTTGTCTATGCCTAAAAAGCTAACTAATCCGCTTATAGCAAGTTTTGTTAAATAGCTTAAATCTGTGCTATCTAGTGCCGCGTATATAATAACGCAAATAACCATACTTGCGATTGTGTTGTAAAAAAAATCTCGTATTGTAGGGTTAGGGTGCGATTCGTCATCATCGCGTTGAAAAAACTTCGCAAGCCCTGCAAAGATTCCCAAAACAATAATGGGGGCTAACTCAAAGTATAAGCCCTTTGCAATTAACGATTCTATTTCAGTCATTTTTTTTTGCCTTTGTTTTTTAAACATATCGCTTTTTATAACGCTTGCCTTAAAACTTCCATTGTAACCACTACGCTAAACGCTATAAAAAACCATAGCAGTTTGTGGATTATCCACCATATTTTTAACGCCCATTGTGGCAAATTGCAGTGATATTTGCCTATCAAAAACCACTTAAACACAAACCACGCTAAGCGGATTTTTTTGCGTGTCTTGCCACTAAACCATTTTGACATTAGAATTCTCTTTTGTGAAAACTAAAATACCCAAAAGCCCGCACCATAGCCCACATAATCCAAGCGGTTACAACATTTACGCTAGATTCTCTCATAGCATTGTAAAAAATCTTGTCAGCAGTTTTTCTACTAACCTTTAACGCACCTCCTGCCTTTATGGTAGAGGCATAGCTATTTTTAGCGTATAGATAATCGTGCAAAACGCTTGCTTGCGCGTGCTTGCCTATGGGGCTTATAATATGTTGAAAATTCTTAGGCACACTTGCAAAATCTGTCCTAAATCCTTTTGGCACATTTACTTTTAACCCCGTTTTCTCATCAGCAAAAATTATCTCGCTTGTTGTTTCAGCATAGTAGCCGTCTTTTGCGTATCTAAAAATCTTAAAAGTTGAATATTCCCTGCTAGATATAAACGGCATTTTTTAGCTCCTTAGCGTAAAGTAAAGTAAAGAATTATCGCAATAATGTAGAGTATAAACACTGCTAACATAGTCCATTTAAGCCATTTGTATTGCAAGACTTTAAGCGTGCCTACAATTCCTCCACACACTGCTTCTGCAAACTTAATAAAACTAACTTCTGCGTTTATAGTTGCATATTCCCACTTCTTAAAGACTTCGCAAAAAGCAAAAATGACATAAAGCCCTATGAGTATAGGCAACACATAAAGCAATATTGCTTCGCCGATTGTTCCTAAGCTCGCTAAAAAAGCATTAGCCTTGTCTAGTGTTTGATTTACTTTTTCCATTGTTAATCCTCAATCTCTTTGATAATAAAATCAATATTCTCAACACCAATCTTTGCAACTTCGTTAAATAGGGCATTTATACTTTTTGCACTTTGGCTAGTTGTCCCATTTTTATTATTTACCTCAGCAAACAAAACGCACGCTTCTGTATGGTTAGGATGGATACCTGAATGTATATGCACTCTGCGTCCTGCGTGTTCTTTGTCCTCTTTGCAAGTAGTCCATAAAACAACATTTGCACCCGTTGTGCCATCAGTTATTTTTACAGGACAATCTTTACTACTTACAAGCCATTTAGGAAATGCCCTAGTCAATCCACCATTAACACCCGAACTACTCCATCTTAGCTGGTAAGTCCTAGCTAAGATTCTTTTGTTGCTACCTCTTTTTTTAGTAGAAGGTCCCCCATTCTCACAAGATACACCATCCCACAAAATCTTATCAGGTTCATCGTTCTTAAACAGGATACCTTTGCCTATTGTGGCATCCTCGACTTTACCACCTGCTTTTGCGGGTGGGACATCTTTATATTCTTTTTGTCTTTGCAATAAAAGTGTATGTGTTGCCATATTGCCTCCTAAAAAAGACTTGTAGCAGTTTTTGCTTTGTATTCTGCTATTTTAGCATAATCTTTATACAATTCATAACCAATATATTGCCTTTTTAATGTGTTAGCCACTGCCAGAGTTGTGCCACTGCCTGCAAAACAATCTAGCACCACATCATTTACAAAGCTAAACATTTTTATCAGTCTATATGCTATCTCTTAAAATCATTTGTGAGTTTATCTAATGGTTTATCAATAAAAGCACCTAAACCATTAAGTAAGCTCACAAGGCTACTGATAAAAAGAAGCAGACAACTTTCAAAAAAGCAACACCCAAAAACCAAAGGTGAGGCTTTGAAAGGTATTAAAAAATCTGCTAACTATATCAAAGCCACAATGAGACTTAATAAAGTTCATAAAAAGATTGCTAACATACGCAATGATTTTTTACATAAATTATCAAGCGGTATTGTTAGAAATCATCATTACATTGCCATAGAGGACTTAAACACCAAAGGAATGATGAAAAATCATAGGTTAGCCAAGTCTTTAAACGATGTGAGTTTTTATGAATTTCGTAGAATGCTTGAATATAAAGCAAACTACAACAATAAGCATATTATATACGCTGATAGATTCTATCCTAGCTCAAAGACTTGCTCTATTTGTGGCAATATCAAAGAGGATTTGACACTAAAAGATAGAGTTTATGTATGTAATGCTTGTGGATTAGAGATTGATAGAGATTATAATGCAAGTTTAAATCTCTACTTTTTGATTGAAAAACAAATAGGGATAGTTTTGCCCGAATCAACGCCTGCGGACTTGACGGCTCTATTAGATGATTTAGCAATAAGTCATATAATAACCAGCAAGGTTGAAACAGGAATACAACAGAAATCTTATTTATAGATTTTTATATCTATTTATAGGATTTTATAGGTTTGTAGGAACGGCTTGTAATGATTAAATCTACACTATTATCTGCCACTTCGCTCATATCAGTGCTAGACTTGTTGAAAACTTTATTCATTTTTTTGTCTTGCGCTTTCTTGCATTCATAGCAGATTGAAATCTTTTTATGCGCTTAGCAGTAGCTTTTAACATAAGATATGCTTCTGTTGGTAGTGTTTTTTTGTTTGATTCAATAAAATCTTTTAGCAAAGGCAAGTCTTTGTGCTTCGTGTTCCTCCAATGTATATAGGGGGCAATGACACTTGCGATTTCTTGTTGTCTTTTCTTTTCGTTTTCGCCTGCTAATCTACAAGCCTCTTTAATATTTTTCTCTGCCTTTATGCGTCCTTGTTCTTTGTAGTATTCTTGTTTCTCTTTGAATTTTAATCTCAGCTCATTGCGCTCATTAGGCTCAGTTTTGTAGGGGTTGTAGTATTTTAACGCTAAATCAATGTGTTCGGGCTTATGGTAGGTTTGTGGAATATTATCGTGCCTTTTTGTATCTAGCTTGCGATTTTTACCATTGATAAGCAATACGCCATAGTTGCAGTTGTCGCAAAATAAAGCTAAATCAGGTTTATTTTCAGTTATGTGAAATTTCATTACATTACAGCGGGGACAATAAGTAGTATTTTGTTCGTTAAGTTTTAGTGGTTTTTTTAAGAAGCTATAATAAATTATTCGTTTTACTGAGGATAATACCTCATCAACACCATATTTTTTATAGTTATATCTTGCCCTATGGGCGTATAATTCAAAATCAGTAAGAACTCCCTTACCTCTTAGCATATCCTCTCTTATGCTTGCGCTTATATCTTTTACGCCCACAATGCGTTCTATTATCCAACAGGGCAATAAATCATTTGCGTAAGGTAACATAAGGCGTGGAAATTTTGTTGTATGGACATTTAATGAGGTTGCAAGTAGTTGGCAGTTATCAGGTGTGTAACTCTCAAATGGGTCTTTTCTATCTATATCAAGGCTAGTGATAGCATCTAAGACACTATCATAGTCCTTTGCAAAAGCAGATAATTCTAAACAGAACCAATCAATAAAGACTTCTTTATCTAACCAAGTCTTGTCTATGGTTATTCCTTTTGCACCGTAGCTACTATACGCAGGATTTTTTTTATTAAGGCATCTTTGGCGTATATTAGTCCAACGCTGAGAAATAAGCCTCATACTTTTTTGGCTATAAATATCATTAAAAAAGTCTAATATTGATTGTTCCATTTTTCTTTCCTAGAACGGAATTTCATCATCTTCTATGTTGATTTGTTGTTGCGCATACATTTGCTGATTCTGCGTGGTTGTTGGCTGTGCTTGCGTTGCAGTTGCCTGCGTTGCTGGTTGTTCTGGTGCGTTCAAATCAACAACTTGTATAGTTTCTGCTTGCGTTGCAGTTGCCTGCGTTGCTGGTTGATTTACACTTTTTGGCATTAGCCTAAGTTCTGTGGCATTTACAACAATCTTATCGACTTCCTGTCCTTGTTGGTTTGTGAAACGCTCTTGTTTCAAATCGCCTGAAATAAGAACATATTGCCCTTTTTTTAGGTATTGCATAGCAACTTCTGCTGTTCTGCCCCAAACTTGCGCTGTAATAAAAAGCGTGTCCTCTTTCATAGAACCATCTTGTGCCTTGTATTTTTTATTGCTTGCAAGTCTTAAATTAACTTTTAGCGTGCCACTTGGCAAAGTGAATGCTTGTGGGTCGGCGCATAGGCAACCTAGTATTGTAGCTTGTGAAAACATTGTTTTATCCTTTGTGGTAAAAATCTTGGTGCATAGTTCCTTATATTTATACTAGCTTTTAAGTCTCTATGCTGCTTAGTTTGACAATAAAAGGCAGTTTTTTTTGTGTTCCCTATTTCCTCCTTGTGTTAGATTTCAATTTGATATGTGATTGGCACATTCAGTGTTTTTGCATATTCTAGCAATGTTTGTTCTTGTTGAGATAACTCAAAAAGTTTAGCATTGACACATATCACGCCTATATTAAAACCAAAAACCGATTGTTTTATGTTTAGGTTATCGTAGTCAATCAGGTGCAGAATAAGAAATCCTGCTTTTTTGAATGTTGATGTTTGTTCTTGGGTTGGTGCTTTCCCCACAAACAAAACAGAATTACATTTTATCTTTTCGCCTACTTTTTTAAGTTCTAGGCTACTTTGTTCCCCTGTTGTATCTCGCACCATTTGACAAGGTAACATAAAAGAACGAATGCCGCCGCGCTTAAAACCAATTTCAAAAATAAAGAAATCACATTCATTAAGTTTTACACATTCAATCTTTGCGTGTGTTATATGTCCCTTTTCATCAAAAACATTCAGTGCAAAAGCTAAATCTACGCAATTATCATCGCTTAGAGTAGTGTTGTTTTTTAGATGACTTAAAAAAAGCCTTAGCCTAGACGCAGATATATTATTCTTTTTTGCCGTTGTTGTAAGTTTCATTTTTAATCCTTTTAGATAAGTTGGATAGAAAAAGCATCGTTGTTGTTAAAATGCTTTTTACGCCTCATTTTTTTGTAACCTATTGAATATCTAGCCATCTTTTTATAGTTTAGCTCTTGCCTAATTGCTTGCATTTCTAATAGTTGTTCCCTGAGTATTTTTGCTTGTTTTACTGAGTATTCACGCCTGCATACTATGTAGTTGTTTTTGCTTATCAAAGAACGCAAGGAACTTTCCGCTAATCCTGCAACCTCTGCAATTTTAGGCACAGGAATACCTAGCTGTATCATTTTCACAATGATATTATTTCTGGCTTCCAAATCTTTGCCATCTATTTCTTTTATTGCATTTACAAAGTCTATGATTTTTTGGGCTTGCCTGTGCTGTTTCTTTTTTTTTATTCCCTTGTTTAAGATTGCAATAAAAGGGCGTGCATAACCAAGAACATTGGCAATAGCTGTCCCCATAACGCCCTCAATGAGATAATACCTAATGAGATTTAGCTCATTTTCGTTTAGCCGAATAAAATGTTTTGTCCTGTTTGTTTTTCCCATTATTACTCCTACAATGTGAAATTTGTATCTTTGTAGTAAGCATAGTTCATAAGTTTTAGCGTGCGAACCTGCGAACCATTTTCTTGCGACAAGTCAGTTGAAACAATCCTAGTGTATTTGTCTAGGTTTTTATATATTTCTAATGCTTGGGCTATTTCTTTATCCCCTAACTCTAAGGCATAAGAATCTAACTCGTAGATACCTATACAATAAGGTGGTTCAATTTCAACTGCGACAAAAATGAATTTTTTAGCCCCCGTGATTTTTATATACAGAGATGCTTGCAGGTAGTATTGCAAATGCGTTGCTGTCCTTGAAAATTCCTCAGGTGTAGCACCAAACTCTTTTGTAGTCTTTAAGTCGATAATCAACCCCTTATCCTTAAAGTAAAAATCAGGGCGACACTTTACTTTTACACCATCGATGGTAGAATAGTAGCTATATTCCCCATAGCCATTTTTGAATAGATTGCCTATGTGTGTGCTACACACTGATTCTGCTACTTCTTTTGCTTGCAGATAGGCACTTGCAGTAATAAGTGTTTTATCGCTATGGACTTCAAGTAACCTATCTCTTTCCTCTCTATCTGCTTTTGTGCGTAGATTTAAGTCAGGCATTACAAAGAAAGTATCCTCAAAAGTTTCAGGCTCAATAATCAAACAATGGATAGCACTACCCAAATCCATACGAGCTTGTGCGCTTTCCCCTATCGATTTCCTAATGCCCTCTTTGAACCTTATCGGGCTTCTTAGAATATCTTTTAAGTCGGTGGCACTAAGCCCCTCACTTGCTCGGTATTCTTGGTTGCTGATTTTTATACCATCCATTTTTTATTCCTTAATAAAAACTTCGCCTGTTGATTCATCGACAACTACATCTTGTTGAGGCAATTCAGGGGTTTGCGTATCCTCTATCTCAGGGGTAGGCTCATTTAAGATGATAGAATCCACAATGTGTTTTTGGCTCATCGATTCTATTGTTTTTTGTGCTATTGGCGTATCAACTAGATTATCAATAGCTACTGCCCTTGCAATCTTTTCGCCTAGTGGCATTTTTGATACCACATATTTTATTGCCTTAGCCCAAGCCATTTCCTCTTGCCATTGTTGGTGTGGGCTATATTTGCTGTTTTTGCTAGGGCTTAATCCTGCAATCTTGTAAAGTTTCATAGCACCTACAAAGTCAAAATTCTCGCTACCTGTTGTAATGTCCCTAGACATAACAATAACGCCCATAAAATTGTCAGCAAACCATTGACTATCAGTTTCATTGCGTTGCGTAAAGTTTGGCTTAAAAGTGAGTTTCTCGCTAAAACCACTTGCGTCAATATCAAACTCATCGCAACTAAAAACACTGCGAGCTTTGATTTCCAACCCTGCTCTTTTAGCTAATTCCACATAGCCTTTGTAGCCTATGATTGCTTGGGCTTTTGGTTGCCCTTTTTCATCTTTTGCTCCATAGCGTAATATATAGGCGTGTCCTTGCAGTCTATTTAACGATAAATCTAACTCAGCAATATTCTTAGCAGATTCCAAGATAGATTTAGCACTACATTGTGCCAGACTAGGTTCGCTCGCAATCGTTAATAGGCTAGATTTGAAAATGTTTAGTTTCCTTTCATCGTTGCCTAAAATTCCTAAAACGCCTTTTGTGAATTTTTCATCGTTTATGAGTTCTCTAACTCGTGCTACTTCATTACTCATTTGTGTTCCTTTCTCATTTTCTCGCAGAAGTAAATCTGTCCTTTGCCTGTGATGAGAGTTTGAGTATAAGACTTCTCACCATAAGAGGTCTTGTAAGTTCCTTGCCTAATTTCAAAGTATCCACTATCCACATACTTTTGATATGGCTCATTGTTAGGCATAAGGTAGCCTTTCTCTCTTAGCCAAACAAAGAGTTTCTTTTCGCCTAGTGGGATATTTTCATCGTGTAGAATTTTTGCAAATTTTCTCACAGAAATAGCATTAGCAGTTGTTGCAATTTGTTCCGCAAATGCTACTTTTGGTGCGTCCTCTTGTATCTTGTTTTCTAGTTGTGCTACTCTCTCAACTTTGTCGGCAAGTTCTCGCAGTGCCTCAGCGTAAGTAGGAAGTTTTGGCGTAGATTGTTTTTTGAACTCATTTTCTAGGTATTCTAACCTATCGATTATCTTTGCTCGCAACTCTACACTATATCCACTCACTAGAATCAATGATTCTCGTTTAGGCAACTCAAACATACGCCTTTGCCTATTTTGTGAATCAAAATAGATACGCTCAAATTTGAGCGTATCCCCTATTTTGCCTAATTGCTCGACAATATCTCTGCAAATATTTTTATGCTCTTTACCTGTCAATTCAGCAATCTCTAAGCTCGTAATCGTTACCTCGTTATTAGCCTGAGGTAACACCTCATTCTTTTTATCCTGCTCCTCATTCCAAAGTTGGAATTGTGCTACTTCATTACTCATTTGTGTTCCTTTCTTTGCTTAGCTATTGCACGCAAATCTTTTAGCCCTGCATTGAAACTGCCTTTGTAAATTTTTTTAGGCTGTTTTTCTAACTTACATTTAGAGTAATCTGCTTTATGCCACTTCACATAACTTGTTTCAGCATTGCCAAGACGCACAACAAAAGAATCACCATTATCAGTAATCGAACATTCAGGCTCATTAGCAAATTTTTTTTGTAGCTCGCCTAGACTATACGCACCTGCGTCTTTAATGAATTTTTTTATTTCATTGTTGTATTGCCCCCTGCGTGATTCTATCTCTTTGATAGTTTCGTCCATACACTTATAGGGGTCGTAGCCTCTGCTTTTGATATTATTAAAGCAAAAATTAGGCACATTCTCTGCCGTTCCTGTCCTTAAAAAGATTAGGCTTAAAACTCGCTCAACAATTCGTAGATTGCCAAAAACCGCAGGTGCATAACCTAATATGATTTCTTGTTTTGGGTTTGCATTCAAATAGAATACTGCAATATCGCACAAAGCATCGATTTGCTCGTGTTCGTCTTGCGCCCTAACAAATTCTGTCAGTTCCTCTAATATATTGCCAAGCAAACTAGGTTTTTGTTTTTTTTCATTCAAATGCCTAAAACAACACCAATTCAGTAATCGTATTCTTAGGTCTTTAAGTTGCTCTTGTGTCATTTTTGTGCTCCTTTCATAGTAAAAAGTATGAAAAGAACTATACAATAAAAAAGTAAATGAGAGAATAAAAAGAAGTAAAAAAAGAATAAAAAAAACTCAGGCAGGGAACACAAAAAAACTGCCTGAGCTAAAACTGCGCACAAATTGCCTTTTTGTGCCACACAAAAAAAGGACACAAAAAACAATCGCACTTAACGAATCTGCAACCAACGCTTATTCGTAATTTGCTCGGTTTTAAGTGCTTTGGAGCTTCACCAGAGTAAAGATTGTGTCTGTGGTATCCTCAATCTTTGCTTGTAATATTTCAGCGTTCAGTCGCCTACACCACTATGAAACCTCCACACAATCTACCTAGATAGACTTTGCGGAGGTTTTATTTTTTTTATATTTTAGCAAATTCTTTGCGTATTTTTTCGCAAAAATAAATCTGTCCTTTACCTGTGATGAGAGTTTTTAGATAAATCCTACTATAAACGCTAACCGAGTAAGATTCCTCTATCAAAGAGAATAAGCCTTGCTTAATGTATTGTTGGTATGGAATATTGCGTTCGTTAATGTATTCTTTTTGTCTTAACCATTCAAACAACCTTTTTTGTCCTATCTCAAAACCATTCTTTGATAGCAACTTTGCAAAATCGCCTACGCTTATTGCTTGTGAGTTTTCCATAATAGAATCTGCAAACTCTATCTTAGGTTTTGCTTGTGCTAACTGCGTTTGTGTTTTTTCTAATTCTAAGGCTAATCTACCTGCTTCTAATAATGCCTCAGCGTAAGTTTGTGGTATTTTTTGTTGCGTAGAATAACTGCCTGTCTTACGAATACTAGGTAAGACTTCTTTTGTAACCCACTGCCTAAAAGGCTTTGCTTTTACGCTATTACTTCGCATAAGCACAAAATACAATTCACTTTCATTCAAAAAAGTAAATTTTTGCGTTCCGCCGTTTGTTTTTAAAGGGTGTAGATTAAAACTACCCCCTTTGTCAAATTCCGTATCTATCGCGTTTTTTAAGTCCCGTCCATTTTGGATATTTAAGACTTTTGCCAAATCACTCAAACAAAAATGCGGTTCATCATCTATCATAACAACACGCACATTACCTAAGTCATTGTTGCTAAAACTCAATACCTCTTTTGTCGGTGTATTGTTCGCCTGAGGTAACACCTCATTCTTTTTATCCTGCTCCTCATTCCAAAGTTGGAATTGTGCTACTTCATTACTCATTTGCGTTCCTTTATGTGATTTTGCTATTTTACAGCAATTCTCTCACGAGCTGTTTCTTTGTTGATTATGTCTAAAACAAAATTGCAATCTCTCTCGGGAGTTTTGTTAGCTTCGGGTTTTTCATTGCTAACCACAAAGCATCTAAAATGCGTGTCTAAAATCAAAATCTTAATCATCGTTCTTGGTATGTTGATATTCTTACCATTCAAAAACTTGTTGGATGGTATCATAATATCAATCACATCTACCTCAATCTCTCGTGCTAGTTTTAAGGCTATGGATTCAATCTTAGCCCATTGTCCCCTATTCACCTTTGGTAGCATAGGCACAATATTCAAAGCCACATTGTAGGTAGAATAGTTCTTTGCCTCATTAAAAGAAAAACCTCTATGAAACGCTAAGTGTCCTTTGTCATAGCCACTATCCTTGTAATCAGCCTTATCCACTTGTGGTATGCGTGGGTCGTTATAAAACTTCGGACGGCTAAACACTGCTATTTTTAGTTGCGAGATTTTATTTAGTCGATACACTACAAAATCAGCTCTATTGTATAAATCACTAAAACAACTCGTATATGCTAGCTCAGTGTATATCGTGCAGTATTTCTCTAATATATCTAGCACATTAGAAAACTTGTTTTTGAACGGATGTTCAGTAGCAAATACACTTGCTGAAAATGTTAGAAATAAAATAAGAGCTCTCATTCTTTATCCTTCGTATTTTTTATTATGCAGTAAAGGCAGTAGAATACCACAAATAAGCAAAGTATTGGCATTACATAGAACAAAAATAACGCTACTGCTATAATTCCTGCCATTCTAAACATTTTCTACCTTATACACAATATTTCCGCAATCCCAAATTCTATCATAACCATTAGCTAGCATATTCTCATACTCACTTAGGCAAGGTGCGAATATGTCTAGCTGTTTAGCTAATTTATGCTTTTGATAAACATTACGAGATTTTAGCATACTTCCTACAATGTAAAAATAGTTTGGGCTTGCTATGTGAGAAAAAACAAAGCCTATGCTACTATACACATTTTTTTCAATATTACACCATCTGCGATTACCATAACTGATAATACTGCCTTTATTGTTTTTTTGAAAAGTTTTTAACAACTTACTTGCGCTACCAACAACAGAGTAACCTACCTTGTTGCAAAAACGCAGAAGCTCCCAATCATAGCCTTTGCTGAATCTAGGTTTGCTAAAACTCATAACACTCACTAATTGTTCTTTGTAGAATAAACCATAAGCCACAATACTATTAACGCTACCTTGCAAGTGATTATCCTCGCAAAAATTGCTAGCAGTTGCGGATGTAATTTTGCGTATTTCACACTGCCTAGCATATACCCTGTTTTTGATTTTGCCTAAGGCATTATCTAGCACACTTAGCCAAATATCTTGTTTTTCTTTTAGCTCAATATTGAAAATATGAAACAGCTTATAGCCTTTGGATTCTAGCAATTCTGTTTTTGCTAAATGTTTAGTTTTGTCCCATCCTTTCTGCTCGCCGTGCCAATACACACCATCTATTTCTATACCTATCTTGTGTTTGTGGCTAACCAAATCAATCTCTACGCCATCGATAATATCCTTTTTGAAGTCCTCGCCTAGATATTCTTTCAAATCAAGCTCGTGTTTTGATACAGGGCGGGCGCATACAGGACAGCCGTGTCCATTAAGTAATGTATTGATTGCTGTTTTCCACTCATATCCACAAGTATTACATTTGCAAGGGATTTTTTGTTTGTGTTTAATATATTCTTTTAATTCAAAAGAGTATCTACCATTGCTAATACTAGATATTCTTTCTGTCATTTCTTGTGTATTGTATTGCAAATGTTTATTGCATTTAGGGCAATTATTTTTTGCTTTTCGATTCAATAAAGTCTGAGCTAATGTTTGCCATTCATAACCACAGGTATTACATTTGCAATCAACTAAGCTACGATTATTGTCGTATTGTTGGATTAAAAAATCATATTCGTCATTACTATTCTGCTTTATTTTCTTTTGGACATAATCAATATCAAAACTATAATTTATAGAGTTTAATTTGTCGGCACATTTTCTGCAAGAAGGTTTTTTTTTGCTCCATAAGTTATTTAGAGTGCTTTGCCACTCATATCCACAAGTATTACATTTGCAAGGGATTTTTTGCATATCGTTTAGATATTCTTTTAATTCAAAAGAGTATCTACCATTGCTGGCTTGCGTCAATCTTTTTACGGATTCTTGCATTGTAAGTTTTTTTTGTTTTGCTGTTTTTTGCCAACCGCAAACCCTACAACCTGCACCACTTTTTAGCCTCCAAATTTTTCCCTGCCACTCATATCCACAAGTATTACATTTGCAAGGGATTTTTTGCTCGCAACTAACATATTCTTTTAATTCAAAAGAGTATCTACCATTGCTGGCTTGCGTCAATTCCAGCAATACTGATTCAAAACTTAGCTTCTTTATGTTCTTTTTCATTTCATTAACGCTTTCAATTCTAAGTCTTTGGATTCTATTTCATTATAGATTTTTAACACCTTTTTGAAATAAGCCAAGCCTATTTTTTCTCTTTCGCCTCCCTCTTTCCATATCCCAACATTAAAACTCATAATAGCGCGGTGCATACTTGTTTTCTGGTATCCTCTCTTTTCCCAAAACTGCTTAAATGTAAAAATTGTTTCGAGGCTATGACTTAATGCAAGTTCCCTATTTGTTATTAGTGTGCTACAATACACATTACGCATAAGCGGGGTATCTTTGATTTTGTGTTTTAATAAATAGTATTTTACATTAGCGTGGAATAGCCCACAATCATAAGTTTGCATATTTACCATAGCTCTACCAAGTTGGGATTCTACCCAAGCGATAGCGATTAGCCACCGCCCTAAATCCCCCTTAGCCACTTCCTCTTTCCATTCGCTCGTGTGCTTCCAAATAAACTTAATGTTGTCTATTTGATTCTTATCTAGCGTAACGCCACCAAGCGTGCTAAGCGGTTGCGCTTCGATAATATTTCGCATTCTCTCATTTGCCTCATCGCTAAAAATCGTTCCTAAGCTACTCAGCAGGAATATTAGCGCAATATGTAATTTAAGTTTCATTACTTAATCCTTTGAAAAAAAAGATGATATTATAGCATATTAGGCAAGTGGCAAGACTCACCATTTTTTAAGTCAATTTCAATAGATAGCACGCTATCGCTATCATAACGACTTAGCGCGTGCATTATTTCTGCAATATCAATCTTTGACTTTTTGCTATCAAAAGCGACATCTCTTAGCAAAATATCATTAGTTAAAATATTTTCAATACAAATTTTTTCAACTTTGCTAATATCAATGCCTTTTAGTTTTTGTTTGGCACTATCACAATCTATAAGCTCATCGCCATAATTTTCTAGCAAAAAATCATTAAAAGTTTGTGTGCCTTTGATTTTTAGGGCGTTGTAATTGTAATTTCCATCACAATCTACAAAAACGCATTCCCAATCGTTAGCCAAAAAGTCCTCGCATTCAAAAGGGAATGATTGTGTCTTGCCACTCTCATTCGTGTAGAGAAAAACGCACTCGTTAAAATCATAAGCGAAAAAATTTTCGTCATCGCCATAATATTGTCTAAGCACTGCCAATCTGCCGTTACTTTTGCGTCTCATTCCAATAGTATAAAAACCATCATTATGTCCTGCTAATGAGTCAATATACCGACCACCTATATTTTTATGCACTTGCCTAAGCAAGCAAATTGCTTCTAAAATTTTCATTCAATACCACCTTTTCGACATTCTGCCAACTTCTCTTTTAATTCTGCATTGCGTATCTTAAATGCCTTTGCTGTCAATATCAAAGATTCTTTGTAATTTTGCAACTCTTTTAGCGTTTCATTATTTGCTTGTAAATGAGCTTCAAAGCGTTTATTTTGTAGGTAGCCTAAGCCACCTACAAAGACGCAAAGAATCAAAAATGTTGCAACACTTGCAAATATGATAATCTTTGCTTGTCTATTCACTCTCATCATCCTCCAACTTTGCATAAATTAAATCAAAGATTTTGTCATATTCTGTTTTTATGTAGCTTATATCAAAATCCTCAGGCGTTACTTTTGCTTCTTCATAAAAAGTTACGCAGTCTCTAACAAAACCCCAATGATGTCCCACAACCATTTTTAAGGTTCTAAAAAGCCCTACTCTACTATTTTGCCAATTCTCAAAAGATAGATTTAAGGCTTTATTCAAGCTGTCCTTAAAGCCTGTCAAACAATATGGCATAGCTTTGTTAAGATACACTTCATCTGTAAAATACGCTTTTTGCTCCTTAGCCTCTCTTAGAAACAATGCCTCCATATCGTCTTCATACTTTATATCACGCAGATTAAAAACAAGCGATTTTTTTTGTTCTACATAATACATTGAAACTTCTGCGTTTTGCAATGCTTCTCTAAGATAAAAAGGGCGTGGGTATCCTGCATTTGCAATACTTAGCAAAAATGCAAAAACTAAAATAAATACTCGCATCGTTAATCCTTTTTTGGTGCTGTAAGCTGGCTAGCTACAAACATATTAAGCACAATGTCGGCAGATACATTTTGTGGCGTTATGTCCTTTTCTGCGTAAAAATTTACACAATAGCTAAAAAATGCACTATAAGTTCCGCTTATTTCTAAGGTAGCCCTAGCCTTATCCTCTGCGGATAAATTGCTAAAATCCATAGAATTTAGGCTACTTCTTATGCCAACCGCAGTCTCTTTGCTGCACGCCTCAATCACTGCTTTATCTCGCATTGTCGCTTTTACCGCTTCATCGTAGGGGTCGTAGTCGCTAATAATCTCGGGGGATTTAGACGATGATGGCATTACATAGCCAAAACTAAAACCTGAAAAACCCAAAAATATAGCCACAAAGGCTATCCAAAAAAAGAATGCTATCTCTCTCATAGCAAACCTCCTTAAAATAAGATATTTAGGGCAAAAGCCCAAATCAAAAACCCGCAGGATTCTCATTTTGGCTTTTATTCCCCGAGCCTTAAACTTTTTTATATAGCGCACAAGACTAAGATTAAAGCTCGGGGTTATTTTAATCTTAGTTTAAGGAGTTTGTCTAGTGAGAAATTGGTGTTTTCCTTATGCGCTTTTCACATAGCAGATTAGCGGGGTTCTGCTATGCTAGCAGTTTAGCGACTTGCTTAGGTCGCATACTCATTCTTGTTCCGCTTTGATTTGGTTTATTACCATATCCATTTTTAGCCTTTTTGCTTCTAAGCTACCATTAGGCAAAGACTTAATGAGCTTTGCGTTCATTTGTGCTTGTGTTAATTTTGGTTGAAACTTAATGATTAACCAACCATTGCAATCATTAACAATAGCTTCAATACTTCTAATGTTAGGGCGTTTGCGCCACCACCTTAGCCTCTCGCTTATTTTGTCTAATGACATTATGCTAGTTTTGTAAGTCATTTTGCGCCTCCCATTCGTATCCGCTGTAAAATTGTAATTGCATTGCAATGAATAAAGTCGTATTTTTTTTGCAACTCGTTATCCCACATATAAATAGGGGACTGCTCGTGTTTTTCTCTCGCCTCTATTAAGAATGCTTTAAATATTTTAGAGTCAAAATAAAAAACATCATTTTTTCTATTTTGTCTAAAATTTTTGCATTTTCTCAATGCGTGCGCCCAGCGCACATATTTTTTTATATTTTTCATCGTTACTACTCCTTTATTCGCGATTCTTTTGCGCTGTCTCTTAGGTTTTGGTCTCTGCGGGCTAAATAACACATCCACTCATAATAGTAAATGATTAGCCCAATAAAAAATGTTATGCCACCTGCGGTTAGCAAGTAAATGGCTATATCATACATTTTCATTTTACACCCCTTTCGATTGTGTTGTGATGAAAGCAACTAGATTGCTTAAATCTAAGTTTTCAAATAAATCGTCCCAAGTGTTTAGGTCAGCTACTTCATATAGCCATTCGTGTAAGACTTCCCAAACACCACTCATTCCGTCTTCTAGCAATTCTGCATAAGTCAATCCGCAGTCGCTAAAATATTCCGCAAAATCCTTGATAGATTCTGCGCTATTTAGATAATCTTGCACTTCTGCTAGATATTCATTAAAGTCCGCTTCGTTTCTATCTAGTTCCGCTAGATAGTTTTGCAAGGCTAGTTCGTTTCCGCTTAACATTGTTACTCCTTTTTGTTTAAGCTAAGATTTTGCGTTAATCAAATTGATTAACATTTAGAATAGTATCAAAGTTTTGTAAATAAGTCAAGTCTTTTATAGTTTTTTTATAAAAAAACTAACAATTTGCATTATCCCACTTCTCTTTGTCTGCCTTTTCCAAATCTTTTTTTAGCAGATTTGCCTCCCCTATCACTTCAACCCTTTTGTCCTCTACCATAAAATACCACTTATGCAGGTAGAATAAAACGCTATACCTAGCTCTTAATAAGAAAGGCAACCTTGTAGTTTTGGGCTTTTTTGCCAAATACTCACTTACACGACAATCCGTCTTAGCCAATAGCACTTCGTGCAGTCCTAGTAACGCCCACATAAAAGACAACCTAGAAAGCCTAAATTGTGAGTGATAATATCGCAAAGTAGCAATTTCGCACAAACGAAAGGTATTCTCTGCTTTTTTTGAAAAAGTCTCTACAATAAAAAACAACGCCATAAAAGTCGTAAATGTTTGCCACCAAGTTTTACATATACGCTTAGAGTATGTTAGTAAAGGATTGCCACCAATTATATACTTATTCGCTTGCTTCTCACATATCGTAAATTCTAGCTTGCCATAAGCAGTTTCCTTATCACACGCATAAAAAACAAATCTTTTATACCAATACTCATTAAAATCCTTTATGCCATTACTACCTAATTCGCTAAGTATCTTAGAAAGTCCTCTACCTGTATCAAAGCTAGGAGATTCCTCAATGCCTAACTCCGCACACCTTTTTGTTTCAATGTCGCATTGCTTTTTCATAAACGAACTTTGAATAACATTGATTGCTCTATCTGCTGTTTCTTTTTGTCTTTCCCGTCTTTTTCTATCATTCATTTTTTTGTGTTCCTTTCTAGCAAAATTAAAAGAACAATCTTACAATAAAAAAGTAAATATGTCAATACCTTATGCCCTATTTTGCGGGGATTTTTTACTTTTTTTCCCTTTTCTCGCCTATAAAAAATCAATTTTCCCCGACAAGAACACCCTGCATTACTGATAAAAATTCCCCTCAAAAAAAATAAAAATTCCCCCCGTAAAATAAAAAACCCATAGCCTGCCCGACACCCTCTACAAAAAAAAATCCCCCGATTTGTTACTACATAAAAAAGATTGCCCTTGTTTTTGTCCAAAACGCTGTGCTGGCGATTTGTGCTATCTTATGCGTCTTATTATCCTATATTTACCCCCTTATGTTCCCCTATTTATTATCCTAAAATCCCCCGAGCGTTTG
>ERZ808275.98-NODE-98-length-53252-cov-4.331372_pt1 | contig 53252 bp, 74 predicted proteins | sample MGYA00520894_ERZ808275 | MGnify/ENA primary metagenome ERZ808275 (study PRJEB31516, sample SAMN03275598) | gut metagenome | biome: mammalia-associated habitat; material: feces | host: Papio cynocephalus | place: Kenya | collected 2012-08-03 ... | reverse complement strand
TTGCACCACCGAAGGCGTTGCGGAAGCTGCGCACAAGCCATAGCCGCACATAATACTTTGGTAAACTGAGACGGGAAACACTAATCCCCCTGCTCCCCGATAGAAAGGCTGAAAGGACTACCGCATGGCACAAGAGGTCATGCTGTGGTGGGAATATGGCACAGCGTAAAGGCGTGTGGTGAGGCCGGGAATGGAGTCACTTTTGCAACAATAAAGAAAAATGAAGTGGAGGTATCCCAAAATGAGTACGAGCTACTGGATTTGCGAGGGCGTCGGGATTCGTGTTAATCAGCTGCGCCCTTTTCTGAATCCGCAGAAGTGTATCCAGCTTTTGAAGGAGCAGCTGCCCGGTGAAGAAATCTCAGAGGATGGGTTTGACATTGATGACTACCTTTATGGAGAACCTTTTGAGAATCTTGCGGATGTCTTCACTTTTTGTGACGATACGGATTCCCTGACATACGGTGACAACGGCGATGGAGAATATTACTTTTATTATCCGCCCTCTTATCCGTGGGAACGGACAGAAAACGAGCCATCAAGCATTGCGGAAGTCCACGAGCGAGTTATCAAGGCCGTCCTCCGGCTCTGTGATATGACACGAGAACAGGTCGAGGACTTGATTGACAATGATATCTATGACTACGGTTGCGGTTAATAAGGAGGGTGCCTTCATGAATGTAAACATCATTGGGAATAAGGTCTTTGTGAACGGGTCTGCCCTGCCTCCGATTCCCGGCGCAAAGTCAAGCGTAAACCTTTCGCAGGTCGGTAATAAGTTGTATGTCAACGGATATGAGTACCGCAATGGACGCTGGAAGCGAACACTGCGTGCAATTCTTCATACCCTGTTTTGAGGTATTCCAGAATGCGTAAATGTACCATGTGTCAAAACCATGACTCCTGCTCTGAACAAAGAATACGAGAGTGCCGTGTTCGTGATTATCTCTTTTTCCGTCCCGCTTTTGTTGGCAGATGTGATAATTGCGGTGCCCCATTGTATGCAGATAGCGCTCGCTACGAAGCAACGATTGGCAGACAGACGCTGGAGTTATGCGAAAGTTGCTGTAAGAAAGTGTAGGTCGCTATGAACACAATGCTTTTTCCAGAGGATGTCGCCAATGTAATTCAATCTTTTTATCTCTGCAACAAGGGCGATGAGGCAACCACAGACTTGCTTTTGGCTGTTGGTGCTGAGCTTCTTGATGTCTCTACTGACAAGATGCTGGAGATGATTACGGAGGGCTTCTGATGAAGAAACTTTGGATGCGAATTGGCGCAGAAGTAGAACTAACAGACGAGGCCTACGAAGAATTCAAGAAGGCCATAGAGAATCAAGACGAGTATAGGTTTAGATGTATGCTTCGGAGTTTTTGCGAGGAAGCAAAAATCAGTGGTGAAACTTTTATTCCATCCATTGATAATCTTTATGATGACGATAGGTATGACAATTTTGAGGCTGAGCAGTATTGCGATTTTTAGAAAGGGCTCATAGCTTATGAAGTTGAATAAAAAGCTTTTCGTTGTCTTAGTTTCGCTGCTATTCACCTTTCTATGCGGATGTACACAGGACATTCAATATGAACCAACGGAACAGCCTCATCTTTATTGGAAAGACATCGATGTGGTGGTTGAAAATGTGGACAGTAGGCACTGGTTCGCATCCACACATCACTACATAGTGTATGTAACGGTGAGAAGTGATGAGTATCAACTGACTTACACTGATGAGTTCGCTGGTTCTGGCGCATTTGGTTACCCCGAACAGGGGAACTATCGCAAGGGCGATATCGTGAAGGCAGAAATGTACTCATGGGTGATGGATTCTACAGGCGAGATAGTCAGACGAGAAATCCATAAGGTGTATTGATGAGTAGAGGGTTACGAAATGAAGCAAAATGATATGCAGACTGCACTCGACAGCATCCGCGTTCTTCGGTCTATGCTGTCAACAAATCAGTGGGAACCCGTCAGAAAAGAATTGGAGTTTGCAATTAACGAAATGAAAAAGTGCATACCAACAAAACCAATTCGTGAGGCGTGGTCACCGAATACCTGTCCGAATTGCGGTGCCGACCTCGGCGGCGAATGTAATGATGGGTACTACCAAAATCCATTCTTCGAGACCTGCCCAGAATGCAGGCAGGTGCTGGACTATGATTTCTGAGAAGATGAGCAAAACATATTATGAAACCGGCATCGAAACGCCGGAAATCCTCGGCTCTGGTTCCTCATTCTCCAGCGTTATTACAACCCTTGATGAGAACGAGGCGTTTCAAGCGTATCGTAGCGGTGGTCGCAATTACCTGTTGAGAGCAACCTACAGTATTGACAGGCCGAGAAGGATTGAGCGGTGGGACGAAGAACAGGAATGTTGGAGAACATGAAAGGCTGATTTGGTGTGGTCGCTGGTAAAGCAAGTGTCTATTATGAAAATGATGGCATATACCTTGCAAACTTCGAGGTGCTTGAAAAATACCGAGGAAGGGGATATGCCGACGCTATGATGCGGCTATGCATTGACCTTTTTCATATTGATACTTTAATCGTATCGCAAAGCAACAAGACAGCTATAACGCTGTATGAAAAATATTGAAAAGAAAATGAGAGGGTAACCGTGGTAAATGTAGACAAACTAATAGCCGAGGCTCCGGACAATTTTGTTATCCAAAATGCACTCCTCCGGTGTGCAGAAGTCGTAGATTCCCACAATAAAATCATGTGCAGCGTGTCGGGGGGGCAGACAGTGATGTGATGCTGGATATGCTGATACGCTGTGGCGGTAAAGAAAAAACAACATTTGTATTTTTCAATACTGGTATCGAGTATCGCGCCACTCTCGACCACTTGGACTATCTTGAAGCAAAATATGAGATTGCGATAGAGCGTGTGCGGCCGGCACGAGCAATACCGACGTGTGTTAGACAGTATGGGGCACCATTCTTAAATAAAGAAGTCTCTTATAATATCTACTGTCTACAGCGGCATGGATTTAAGTGGGAAGATGAGCCATACGAAATATTGTATGAACGATATCCGGGATGTAAAGCCCCGCTTCGATGGTGGTGTAACTGTGGGAGAGGGGAAGCACAGGCGTCGTCCCGATTTATGATTAAAAGGCATAAGTATCTCAAGGAATTTCTTATGACTAACCCGCCGGAATTTACGATATCAAACAAATGCTGCCATTACGCAAAGAAAATGCCATCAAAACAATATGAAAAACAGCATGGATTTGACCTGAAATGCCTTGGCATTAGAAAGGCTGAGGGCGGAGTGAGAAGTATACAATATAAGACCTGCTTTACTGAACAAGCGGAACTTGACCAATTCCGCCCGGTGTTTTGGTTGCGTAATTGCGACATGAGCGAATACTGTAGTCACTATGGGATTGAACACAGTGAATGCTATAGCAAATATGGTTTCGTAAGGACAGGGTGTAGCGGATGTCCATTTAATTTACAAATCGAAAGAGATTTGGAATCCATAAAACTATATGAGCCGCAGATGTACAGATTGTCACATGCCGTATTTGGCCAGAGTTATGAGTATACGAAAATGTATCATCAATTCCGAGAAGAGATGGAAATGTTGCAGATGAAAGGTTAATTCTATGAGATGTCCATACTGTGAGTCTGGGACAAATGATTTTGTTCCAATGAACCAAGCTGTTGAATACAGCGGAATTGAGATGGCTATAAACAGGCAGGGAATGTTGAGGGTGAGGGTGCTTGACGACGATGGCAGCTTCACGACGCAAGATATCATTGAGATACGCAACTGCCCACTGTGTGGGAAAAGATTTATGAAGGGTCGATGTGTATGAGCGGCATCGTCCATTGCCCAAGATGTGGGCACCATATAAACATCCCTTCCGATGGAACTGCCGGGTACTGCCCGATATGCGATAAGGAGGTTCCTGATATGGAGAAAAGAACGATTTGGGTAAAGCCATCCTGCTTCGCCCCAGAGTTTGAGATGATTATTCCCATCCCGACAGACCGAGATGACGAGGAATACATCGACGAACTGTTGGACGGAATTCTGAGTGCCGAATTCCGATACAATGTCGAGTGGGATTTTGTTGATGGGTTAAGCTGATGGAAGAAAGGAGCGGGTTTCATGAAGCATAGAGCAACAATCGATTTGGAATTTACAAACGGCGACCTCTTTGAGCAGGAGGTTATCAAAGCCATGCGTGCTTACGCAAAGACAATCGCACGGGAAGCATTCCAGAACGAAATCGAGGAATGTGTTGCTGACACCGCTAAAGTGTGGGCAAGGCGCCTTTACGAGAGCAGATATACTGAGCCGATGACCGACAAGCTGGTGAAGGCGGAAGTTCAGTCTTATATCAAAGAGCAGATGTCACACAAGGATATGCTGGATTTGATTCAGGGAACCGTGCAGGAGGCGGTAGCTGAGTGTAAAGATAAAACGAAGCAGTTCGCCCAGGCCGAAGTCGAGAAGTACCTAAAGGGTGCAGTCGTAATGAGTGCAATCCATGAGGAAATTAAACGGTCTGTCCCGCAGGCAGTTCTTGATGCGCTAAGAGGAGTGTGAGATTTTCAATATGACCGATTACCAGAAGTACCAGCTTCAATGGATGATTGACCACGGTTATTCCTTACAGGACTTGATGCGCGAGCTGACAGAGTTTCAGTATGATGCCCCCGAAGACAGCGACCGTATCTCCACTCCTATCTCAGAGCTATTCGGCGAATGGGAACTTGACCGTGGTTTCGGTTCGGAAATCTGGGCGTGCGAGGGAGAGTGGCACGAAGTGGAATACCCGCAGAGAAAGGCGGTCAACATTCAGTGGGATATCGACCCGGAGGATGATGATGGCGTTGAGCTGCCTAACGAAATCACGATTCCTAATGACATCGAAGATGAGGAGGCCATCTCCGACTATATCTCCGATGTAACCGGATTTTGCCACAAGGGATTTGAGTTGGAGGAATAGTTGTGAGAACTTGGATAGACGAAACAACTGGCTGCAAGATGTGCGAACCTGACTGCGCTGATGAATGGCTTTTTGATATCTGGGCTATTGGCTGCGATTACGACGGTGAAAGTACAGTAGACGGATTGAAGAAGCTGGTGGACAACCTTGTTGAAATGAGCCAGAAAGCAAGGGACTGTCTCCATGATGGTAAACTATTCCCCGCAGATAAAGAATAACGACCAACCGCTTTGTAGATTTGCTGTTATACATATTCACTTTCAGCAGCTTTTCGCCAAAGGCAAAAGTAAAAGTTCGCCACTTATGTTCGCAATCCGACAGCCCGCTTCGCGGGCAGTCAACTTTTTCTTGCTCGCATTGCAAGCAACGCTCGCAAGTGTCGGATTGGCGAACAATGTTGATGCATATCGGTTTTGGGGTTTAAGAAAAACGACCGATACGGAAAGCGGTATAGAAACGGAGGTAATTTCAAATGCCTGATTACAAAAAATTCTTTGAGTATTGGCACGACCTGTACGGAACGGGACTGAAAATTGCCGGATGGCATCTCAACGGGGAGCTGGAAGACTTTGATAACTTCTTTGACTCCGCTGTTGCGAGTATGGATGGCGTCACCATCATGAGAACTTTTCAAGGGAAAACATATACGGAACTGTGGGAAGAGTTCGGCGATGTGCCGATGAATCCAGAAACCGAATGCATCGAAGTCGCCTGGTGCGGGTTCCCCACAGGCACACACCGTGAGGATATCTGGCATTGGTTCGAGGAAACCTTTGGTGTGGCCGTTCATGACCTGATGTACTCATGACAGTCGAGCTTCTCAATACATACGGCGTCCTGCATATAGGTGTTGCTGAGTTCTTCTTTGACCTGGATGACCTCCCTATTATCAAAGGCCGAGGCAGTTGGTACTGCGATAAAGACGGCTATCTTGTCAGCAGCTATTTTTACTGCGGTGTCCGGCGGTTTGTCCGCTTTCACCGATTGGTTATGCACGCAAAGCCGGGGCAGTTTGTTGACCACATCAACAAAAACAAGGCCGATAACCGAAAAGAGAATTTGCGCTGCTGTCAGCGTTCGGAGAACGACAGGAACCGCAGTCTTTATATCACCAACACATCTGGCGTTTCCGGCGTTTTCTTTGATAAGCAAAGAGAAAAGTGGGTCGCCAGTATTACCTACAACAGTAAGAAGATTTACCTCGGCAGGTACGATGCAAAAGAAGATGCCGTTATGGCACGGCTCACAAAAGAGATTGAGCTTTATCGGGAGTTTGCTCCTCAGAGAGCGCTTTTGGAAACGCTTAATCTTTGTTCCAGCGGAACTCTGGCATAAAGCGGTAGGGGTCGAGCTTCAAAACGGCGCACACAGATAATCCAATTCTCATGCTGGCGCCGCTTATGTTGCGCTCCCCATTTTCCAGTCTCTGATATTGGCGAGCTTGAATATGTGCAGCGTCTGCCACCTGCTGCTGGGTCATTCCGAGTTCTTCACGACGATTTTTCAAAATGTCTTTTTCGGTTTCAAGGAAGAACCATTGCTCACCATTGTTTAATAAGTCTTCACTGGGAGTTTTATAGGTGTCTTGAAAGTTCATATCAAAATCCATCATAATCATATCTCCTTTCAGCACGACCAATCGGTCGTGCTTTTCTTATATCTTACGACCAAATGGTCGTGATGTCAAGCGATTTTCAAACTATATTTACAGGAGGGTACGCTTATGGGCAATCAACGAGATTCATTGGGCGACAGAATGAAACGGTATGAGTATGTTTCACGCAACTACCTGACCCGCCGCGTTCCTGTCATCATCCGTATTGACGGCAAGGCTTTTCACACCTTTACAAAGGGCATGAAGAAGCCCTTTGACCGCATTCTTATGTCTGCCATGCAGGATACCATGCGCTTCCTGTGTGCCAACATTCAGGGCTGCGTCTTCGGATACACGCAGTCTGATGAAATTACATTGGTTTTGACCGACTATGCCTCCATCCGCACAGACGCATGGTTCGGTTATAATGTCCAGAAGATGTGCAGCATTGCCGCATCAATGGCGACGCTGGCGTTCAATAAGGCGTTTGCAGAGCAGACGGAAAAAGAAGACAGCGGCCTTGACCTCTCCGTTTATCGCCGCAAGTTCCAAACTGCCATGTTCGATGCCAGAGCTTTCACCGTTCCTTTGGACGAGGTCTGCAACTGCCTGATTTGGCGTCAGCAGGATGCCACCCGGAACAGTATTGAAGCTGTTGGGCAGGCGAACTTTAGTCACCGAGAACTGCAAGGGAAAAGCTGCAATAAAATCCAGGATATGCTATGGAAGGAACGGGGTATTAACTGGAATGATTTCCCCGTAGATTGCAAGCGTGGTTCCTGTTGCGTTAAAACAAGGGTGACAGAAACTGTCTCTGTGCTAAACGGAGACGCGGCTGTGGAGGTTTCCAGAAGTCGTTGGGTCATTGACCGTAAGCCGCCTGTCTTCACACAAGACAGAGAGTATGTGGAGCGATGGTTATGACAATAGAGGAGAAAGTTCAGCAGCATGAAATCATGCTTCACGAACTGCTGGAGAAAAACAGGGAGTCCAAACGGGAGCTTGCGGCGTACCACAACATCATGCAGGGAATGGTGGGGAGTACTAATGAGCGCATTGACCGTTTGGAAATCATTGTAGAAACCGCCATTACAAAAGCGGTTCACGAATTGATTGAACGCCTGCGTTACGATGATATTCAGGCAATCGACGAGGAGGAGTTTGCCACTGCCGTCAGGAAGCTGATTTTTGACGCAGACCCCGGCGTTCAACTCCCGTTTTGAGGAGGGTTTTATGAGGTGCTATAAAAGCGGCGGCTGTGGTGTATATGAAAACCGTTCATGCTATGAATGCCCAGCCAGCAAACCGGAGTACTTAAAGCGCTACGAGTTCCCTGACAGGGGTCTTGTAGAAAAGCTCCGACTGTACGGCAGTACCAAACCCACCGGACAAATGGGCGATGACTGCCGTGTTCCAAAAAATGTGCTGCTCCAAGCAGCAGACAGAATCGAGGTGTTAAGCGGTGCCAGAGCAGCAGGCAGCTAACAGAAAACTATATATCTCCGATTGGCATTACGGCCATAATAATATTCTGGCATTCGATAACCGTCCCTTCAAAACAGTTGAGGAAATGAACGCGACACTTGTTGAGCGATGGAACGCCGCCGTTCATCCAGGTGATACCGTCTATGTTCTTGGCGATATGTTCTGGTGCAATATGCAGGAAGCAATTTCTGTTCTAAATCAGCTGAACGGGCAGGTGTTTCTGATTAAGGGCAACCATGACCGCTGCAGCGACGGACGGTTTCTCAAGAAGTTCGTCAAGGTCACAGAATATCTGGAGGTTGAGGACTCCGACCGTAAGGTCGTCCTCTGCCATTACCCAATCCCGTGTTTTAAGAACCATTATTACGGCTGGTATCACCTGTACGGTCATGTTCATAACTCCTTTGAGTGGAACATGATGGAGCACGACCGCTTCCTGATGCAGGAATTATACGGACACCCATGCCTCATGTATAATGTCGGCTCGATGATGCCGTGGATGGATTACACCCCGAGAACTCTGGATGAAATCCTGCGGCTTGACGCTGTTTACAAAAATGAAGCGGCGGAACCGCCTGCTGCACAGTAGTTTTGCAGCTGCTTGATGGGCTGTATCAATGCAACACATAAAAGAAAGGAGCGTGGCGCACATGATTTATCTGGATAATGCTGCCACCACACAGATGGACAAGCGTGTACTGGATGCTATGATGTCGTACCTGACTACTCAGTACGGTAACGCCGGAACACTCTATAAGTTTGGACGCAGTGCAGGTGAGGCCGTGAAACAGGCGCGGACTCAGGTAGCTGAGTTTATCAATGCAAAGCCGGAGCAGATTCTGTTCACCTCCGGCGGCAGCGAAGCAAACAGCCTTGTGTTTCAGGGCTTAAAAGAATATCTTAAAAGTATCGGAAAGACACATATTCTGGTTTCTGCCGTTGAACACGACTCCGTTCTGAAAGCGGCTCATTCGCTTATAAAAGACGAGTTTTATATTGAATATCTGCCTGCGCACAGTGACGGAAAAGTGTTCGCACAGAGCGTAGAGGATGCCATTACCCCAAAGACGGGGCTGGTATCTGTTATGTATGTCAACAATGAGACCGGCGCCGTTAATCCGATTGAAGAAATCGGCACGATTTGCATGAAGCGTGGCATCCTGTTCCACACAGATTGTGTTCAGGCCGCTGGCTGCCATCCAATCGATGTGGAGAAAATCGGGTGCGACTTTCTTTCTCTTTCTTCCCACAAAATCCACGGGCCGAAAGGTGTCGGTGCGCTGTTTGCAAAAGATAAAAGCGTGTTGACACCCATCATCTTTGGCGGCGCGGAACAGGAATTTGGACTTCGTGCCGGAACAGAAAATGTTGCCGGTATTGTAGGCTTTGGTACAGCCTGTGAAATCTCCTCCAAGAGTCTTCATGAAGATTGTATCTGGGTATCTACGCTTAAGCAGCGCTTTTATATGGCGTTGACAGACGCCTTGAAAAAGAACGGACACGCTGATATTGTTCATACCAATGGCCCGTCTGTTCTCAATCCTGGGAAGACACTGAACCTGTGCTTTTCCGGTATTGATGGACAGACCTTGCTTTTGATGCTCGACGGAAAAAACATCTGCATCTCTGCCGGTTCCGCTTGCCGCAGTCATGAGGCTGAGCCGAGCCATGTGCTGACAGCAATGGGTTTGACAGCAGACGAAGCAAGAAGCTCTATCCGAATTTCATTCTCCAGAATGAATACGGCGGACGAAGCAGTAGACGCAGCGAATATCATAGCGTCCTGTATTGAGATATTAGCAAACGAGGTGGCAAGGTGAAGAAGTTGTTTGCATCAGACTATGTCGGCTTCGATGAGTCGGCAACAAAAGCTACGCTGTATTCCTTTGATTCGGAAGAAGAGTGCAGAGAGTTTCTTGAACTGTCACATGACGAGCGCTGCCAGGTCTTCAATGTTTTTGATGAGAGCGACAACTATGGGGTTCTCCCCGGAGCAGCTTATCATACATACGAATTTGTTGTTGTCGGCGGGATTCTTACTATGTATGATACGCTTGCCCTGAATGTTTAACGAGGAGGGATAGCATGACCACAGAACAAATCAGAGAAATGCTGCAAAGCCCTGCATATGAGTTTCTCAGAAGCAATGAACATCTGAAAGGCAAAATCATTTTCCTCACGCTGGGCGGCAGCTATTCTTACGGCACAAATGTTGAAACCTCTGATGTGGATATTCGTGGTTGTGCCTTGAACAGTCGTTCTGATTTGCTGGGGCTGTCCAATTTTGAACAGGTCGTTCATACGGAAACGGATACCACAGTCTACTCATTCAACAAGCTTGTAAGTTTGCTTCTGAACTGCAATCCCAATACGATTGAGATGCTTGGCTGCCGCCCGGAGCAGTACATGGTTTGCACGGACATCGGGCGAGAGATGATTGAGAACAGAAAACTGTTTCTCTCCAAGCGAGCAGTGAATTCCTTCGGGGGATACGCCAACCAGCAGCTGCGGCGGCTGGAAAATGCTCTTGCCAGAGATAAACTTCCGCAAGCACGAAAAGAAGAACACATCCTGAACTCCATGAAGAGTGCTGTCAAGGCGTTTGAAAGCAGGTATCGGGTCTTTGAGAATGGCGGCATCACTCTTTACACGGCTGAGAGTTCACGCGAGGATTTGGACAGAGAGATTTTTGCCGACATCCATCTTACAAAGTATCCGGTTCGTGAGTTCAACAGTATTCTGAACGACCTGACCAATGTAGTCGGCACTTACGAAAAACTGAACCACAGAAACCATAAGAAAGATGATAACCATCTCAATAAGCACGCCATGCATCTCGTTCGTTTGTATCTGATGTGTCTGGATATCTTGGAGAAAGGTGATATCATCACCTATCGAGGCCGTGATTTGCCGCTTCTCATGAGTATCCGCAAAGGTGACTATCAGCTGGAGGACGGCACTTACCGTCCAGAGTTTTTCGAGATGGTTTCGGATTTTGAAAAGCGTCTCGATTATGCAAAACGGAACACAAGTCTGCCGGAGCATCCTGATATGAAGCGTGTTGAGGAGTTCGTGGTCAGCGTGAACAGGAGGTCTCTTGATGCATAAGATTTCTATTCCAAAGGGCGCAAAGGCGATTGTTCTTGGGCTTCGCTATGAAAACCATGAGGCTTATGTTGTTGGCGGCTGCGTTCGAGACAGCCTGCTCGGCAAAGAACCGAAGGATTGGGACATCTGCACCTCCGCTACGCCGCAGGAGGTCAAGGAGCACCTCAACCGCTGCAGCGTCCGAACGATTGATACAGGGTTAAAGCATGGTACAATCACTGCGGACATGGAGCGGGCAGGCAAATACGAAATTACGACCTTCCGCATTGACGGGGATTACTCGGATAATCGCCGTCCTGATTCTGTTACATTCACAGAGAGTATTTATCAGGATTTGTCCCGCAGAGACTTTACCATCAATGCAATGGCATATAACAGCGCCGGTCTTATTGACCCCTTTCACGGCGTAGACGATTTGAAGAATGGCATTATCCGCTGCGTTGGAAATCCGAATGACCGATTCAGCGAAGACGCACTTCGCATTCTGCGTGCTTTGCGGTTTGCTTCTGTTTATGGGTTCTCGATTGAGAAGAACACGGCTCAGGCTATTCACGATAATGCATGGCGGCTTACGAATATTGCTGCGGAAAGAATTCACAGTGAGCTTTGTAAGCTGCTTCTCGGAAGCGGCGTCCTCCCCGTCCTGCTGGGTTATCCCGATGTGATTGCGACTATCATTCCGGAGATGAAACCGTGTATCGGTTTTGACCAGAACAACAAATACCATCAGTACACCATTTACGACCACATCGCTTATGCTGTTTCCAACTATACAGGCAAGGACATCGCTGTTAAGGTAGCACTGCTGCTGCACGACATCGGAAAGCCTTGCTGTTATACCGAGGATGAAAACGGCGGCCATTTTCACGGACACGGAAATTATAGTTATGATATTTCCAAAGTCGTTCTGGAACGGCTGCGCTTTGACACCGCAACAAAGCAGGAAGTGCTTGACCTTGTTTTGTACCATGACACCGTCATTGAACCAACAACGAAAACAGTTCGCCGGTGGCTCTGCAAAATCGGCGAGCGTAGATTTTCTCAGTTGTTGGATGTCAGGATGGCGGATATCAAAGCTCACGCAGAGGGTACACAGGAGTCCAGAATCGAGCGGTGTGTGGCACTTGGCGTGCTGATGGCAGAGATACTTGAGCAGGAAAAATGCTTTTCCTTGAAGGATTTGGCAATCAACGGCAAGGATATTATTTCTCTTGGTGTGCCACAAGGGAAGCAAATCGGAGTCATTCTCCATGAGCTGTTGGAGGAGGTCATTCTCGATACGCTTCCCAACGAACACGATGTTTTACTGCGAAAGGCGGTGGGACTTATTGAGCGAACCTAAATATCCAAAAGGCGAACGAGTGTGGGTTGGATACTACAATAGCAACCATGAACTGTGCTTTATTCTTACAAGTAAAGAAAGCCGCGACTTCTATTTCTTGTATGAACTGGTAGAAGGCAACTTCCGCAAGCTTGGAAAAGCACGGTCGCCGACGGAATTGGAAGAGAAGTTCCATGTATATCAAAGGACGGAGGAACACGGTGGATGACTTTACTTATGATTGCTGGCAAAAGAAACAACTGGCTCAGCAGGCTCGCCATCGCAAGCGTGGCAGCAAAAGTCGGAAGTGTTCTCTCCCGTCAGATAACTTGACAAAAAAGCAGTGGAAAGAAAGGAATGGGAAAACATTGTCTATCAACTTGAACCAACCTACTTCCTGGGAGATTTTCAAGGAGGTCTCCAAGCCGACGCAGGAGGAATATCTTAACCACCTGCTGGCGATTTACGGGGCAAACGCAACCAGTCTGGCAGCGATGTTTCATGTGCAGCCGCTTACCATACGCCGATTCATCCAGGCAAACGGCCTTGCAGTAAAGTTTCCTGTGGGACATTCCATGAATGCCGAGCAGCGAGAGGCGTGGGGGCAGTTCTTGAAGGGCGAGGTAAAACCTGCACCAACTCCTGTCCAGCCAGTGGCATCTCATACCTCGGTGCCTGATAAGGACGAAGTCATGTCCATGAAGAAGGTCTCTCTTTCTTTTAGTGGGAAAATCAACGCATCTATGATTGTGAACTCTCTGTTGCAAATTCTCGGGGAGAACGCATCTGGCGATGTGGAAATCACTTGTCAGCTCTGCGGTTGACTATGTATGGTATAATAGATATTGGAAGGAGTGGTCTTTATGGATAACAATTTGGATTTGCAATATGCGCTTGATGCCGACATTGAAACGGCGTTCGACAGTTTCGTCGATGCCATTTATGATGAGGTGATGAATGATGAGATGAAGACAACCATCATCAATCTTCCCAAGCATCAGCAGATGAAGTTCGTATATTCGGTGCTTAAGCACTTTGCAAAAGGAACGGATGCCGTTCTTTCATATAAATTGTGCGAGCCGTTCAAGACAATGGGTAGTGTCTCTATCGAGGCAAGGCAGTTGGAGTTTGATAACCCGGAGTGGTTTGCCAGAGCCGTTGAGTTTGCCAGCAATACAGAGGTCTATCCTCTGACAAAAAACAGGGTTCGGCTGACATTCACCTTTCATGGTATCACAACACCAATCGAATAAGGGGGCGGACAATATGGAATACAAAGGTTGTTTTGACACGGTGCATGGTTTGATTGAGGACGCCTCCAAAGAATTCGGTGCGGCTTTTGTTGTCTCACCGGAAAAATCAGAGCAGATTAGCAGAGCTTGTGAGAAGGTCGATGCGCTTTTTGAAGAGATTGATTGCTCCGTCATTGACGCAAGTGTCAATATGGATAACAAAGTGCTGACTATCAGCATCTTCTGCGACGAGGTCGTTTTGGAAAACGGCAGAGAGAATAGTTTCTGTAAGCTCTTGCAGGAAGTCACTTCGTTCTCTATCTCTAAGGCGGCAGAAGATACTCTGCGGCTCGATATGAGTATCGCTGGTGTATGGCAGACGGCCTAATTCACTATGCAAATTGCTTTCATAGGAGGAATTGAGTGGATGATAGAAGACGGGGGCAACTCAGAGACGCCCTCAATATGTTGAGCAATGCCGCTTCTGTGGTGGAAAGGGTTTGTGACAAAGAGCAGGACTGTGTTGACAACTATCCCGAAAATCTGCAAAGCACAGAACGGTTTGAAAAGATGGAAGACGCATTGGATAGCCTGAATGACGCGCTCGAAAAAATCGATGACGCAAAAAGCCACATTCAGTCTGCTATCCAGTAAAGAAAAAGCAGGGCGTGATTGCCCTGCTCTTTTACTCCTCAAACAAATAGTCCGGCAGTTCCAGTTTGAAGCCCATCAGAACTTTTCCGTAGCACTTTACGGAGCTGCCGCTGTCCGACGCCACAAAGACATTCGTATCACGAAGCTTTGGGTTTGCGGATACTAACTCAAGGTTCCCATTTTCATCTACATAGTACTGCTTGCAGTACATTGCGCCATCTACGCAGAAGATACCGACATCGCCGATAGCCATTTCCGCATCCTTCTTCACATAGACCATGTCGCCGTCATGGATGTAGGGGAACATACTGTTTCCCTGAATGTTTACAGCGTAGTCTGCTTCGTCTGGAACACTGCTGTCCACCAGAATCATCTCAAAGTCAGCACCGTCAAGCGGGACAGATGTTCCGGCTGCGGACGGTGTGGTGTATCGTGGGATATACCGTTCTCTTCCAGTATCTGCAAGCTGGATAACATTGCTGCGCTTCTTCGGCTTTGCCGCCATGTCAATGCGCTCTTTCTCCAAAGAGCACACGGTGTTCACGATTTTTTTGCCGTGTGTATCAAGCTCACGATAGTCCTGCAGGAAGCGTTTCTCTGCCGGAGAGAGTATAAAAGCGTAGTTTTGTTCGTTTCCTTTCGGATGAATATCAAGAAGCGTATCTATCGATGTGTTTAGAAAACGCCCAAGTGCAATCAAGGCGTCCATGTTCGGCTTTTTCGTGTTGTGTTCCCACGACCGAACAGCAACGGTAGAGACTCCGACAGCAGAACTCAAATCCTGCTGTGTATATCCGCGCTCCAAACGCAGATTCTTCAGGCGCTGACCGAAGTCCATGATGACTATCCTCCATCATTTGAGATTGGTTGTTGACACGACCCGTAATTTGTGGTAGCATTAACACCGTAACAACTGTTTGCATTGACAGGATAACACAAACTAAGGTTTCTGTCAATAGGAAAAAGAATAGTCCGCCTTTCGACGGACTATCCCGTGTTGCATACTGCCGATGAACACAAACTCAAGAAAACAGTATGCGAGCAGCCCATAGATTTACAGGCTGTGGTCATAACGACACCACTCATCATGACCTACTTGTAGTATAACATGGGCTTCCTCATAAATCAATGGAGGTTTCTGACTACGAGATGAAAAAAAGAGTTTCTGTGAGGGAACTGAAGGAATACTGTTCCCGAAACAAACCGCAACAGGTTCTTTTCTGCACGGAGAATCAGGAATGGTATCGTGTGGCAGACCCATGCAAACTCAGATTATCCTTCCCAATTATGTTGATATGCGAAAACCCCAATCTGATTTGCTTGAAGTCCGAAACAAATACCATGTGCATCGACCGCGTAAAATTTGCTGAAATCAACAGCGATACAAGTGTGTTGGGTACTGTGCTCACAGTGAGCTGCGGTAATATGAAGGCTGCGGAGCCTGAGAAAACCTACACACTAATTTTCTCATAAACTTTTTATGTTGTCTATATAATTGACTTGACTTGAAAAACCCATTATGTTATACTCCAACTATCAACATAATTGTATTGAAGGAGTTAATACCTTGGGTTTTCATCATAACGAGCAGCGAGTCCCTCAAATCGGAGAGGTATATCTGATGAATTTTGGAGGAAGCGGCAGCGAGCAAAACGGCTGGCGTCCCGGTGTTGTTTTCCAGAACAATGTCGGCAACGCACATAGCCCCAACATCATCGCACTCCCCCTTACCAGTTCCATCAAGAAGTCTGGTCAGCCTACTCATGTCATTGTCAAATCAGCTGACAGTGGTCTTCGACTGGACAGCATGGTTCTGTGCGAGAATCCCGAATGTATGTCGAAAGAACGCATCGGCCAGTATATCACCACATTGTCCAACCGTTATATGCGGCAGATAGCAGCAGCGAATCTCCTCGCCACCTCTGCTATTTCATTCCTGGACACTGAGGTATTGCTTGCCGTCTGGCATAAGGCAGTCCGCCTAAATGCTGCCGTTCCGGCATAACCCTACATACAATTAACGGGAGGTTCGCCATGTACAATGAAGGGTTAAAGATAAACTTCATCCGCAACTATACGCAAAGTATCAACACCGCTAATGTGGCAACAACGGTATTTACCGCATTTGCGCCGCATGAAGAAGCGTGGGGTGCTGATTTGTGTACGAAAAGCACAGAGGAACTCCAGCCTGTGATTGATGAAATCGTAGGGCTGCGCTCCAGAAGTCAATGGATGTCGCTCACAATACTGAAAGAGTATGTCAAGTGGTGTATCACCATGAAAGTGCCGGGCGCCTGCGATGGGATGCTTCGCATCACAGCGGTCGGTCTTGACAAAGTCAGGAAGCAGATGGTTACAAGTCCGCTGCACCTCCAGCGGTATCTCAATGAGGTCTTTGACCCGGAGGGCGACGAGACCATCGACAATCTCTACCGCTGCTACTACTGGATGGCGTTTTCCGGTATCCGAGAAGAAGATACGCTGAGCATCACGGCTTCGGATATAGACTTCATGGATATGTCCATTCGATACGGGGAGAACTGCGTGCCACTTTATCGTGAATCCCTTCCGGCGTTTCACAATGCAGTGGAGCTTTCCGGCTTTCTGTATAAGCACCCGAACTACGCAAAGGAAATTCGGCGTGACAGAGTTCCCGGCGACACCATTATGCGTGGAGTTCGGGCAACCACAAAGACCATGTCTATTCGTTCCATGCTTTCGCATCGTTCTGCCGCCGCCCTTCAGGAGGGCAAGACAGAGCAGCAGCTAAGCTTCTACAGAGTATGGATGTCCGGGCTTTTCTATCGGATGTACGAGAGGGAGCGGGCAGGTATGCCAGTGGATTTCTCTGATGCAGCAGTCGATTTCATGTCCGGGCGGACATATGTTGTCAAAGGCAGAGTTAAGCTGGAACACAAACAAAACAAAATTGAAAAAGATTATATGGAAGACTACCAGCGCTGGAAGCTGGCTTTCCTGATGTAAGGCGGTGAAAAAATGGGTATCGGAGATTTGTTTTCTATCTTTGCAGGCGGCGCTTGGCTTGCTACAGAAACGGCCAAAGAGATTGGCGAACGGGCTGTTGGTGAAGAACGCAGCCGTTTAATCAAGGCATACATTGCGGAACACACTGACCCCGAATTGGAACAGCGTATGATGGAGGATGTAAAGAATCCCGATATGTACGATGCGGTTTGGGAGCGCATCGAGTCTTTTAAGCGAGACAATCCTGTTTTCTGCGACGAGGAGGCCAAGAAGTCCCTCATTAAGAAGTACGACGGAACTTACGGATACACCAGCCGTTTTGGCTGGCAGAATGTCGGCGAGGAGAGACTCCCATTCCGCACCGCAAATGGAAGCCTGTATGGAAAAAGCCAGTATCAGGATTTGGAATTGGATGGGAACCGTAATATTGCGGTCATGCTCTTGATGCAAACATACGGTAAAATGAAGTTATCCCATGCAAAGACAACGGCAGAAAAGCTTTATCCCATTCCCAAGTCCAATCGAAATTGGTAATCAGAGAACCTGCATCAAGCAGGTTTCTCTTTACATATATCAACACAATTAAATAAAATACAAGATTGAAAGGAGTGGTTCCTATGGGCGAGTTAAAGGAGAGATTTCTTTCTGTGTACAATAACGCAGTACACAGAGATGGCTCCGATATGCTTCTGCGATGGTTGGAGGATTCCGATTTCTTCGTTGCACCAGCATCCACAAAGTTCCACGGCTGCCATGAAGGTGGGCTTCTTCAGCATTCTCTGAATGTGTATGACTGCCTAAAGAAGGGATTAGAAAACGCCGGATTGCAGAACAGCTACCCCGCAGAGACGGTTGCTGTTGTCTCGCTGCTTCACGACATCTGCAAAGTCAACTTTTACAAGAAGGGTTTTCGCAATGTCAAGGATGAGGAAACCGGCCAGTGGTACAAAAAAGAAGTCTATGAAATCGATGAGAAGTTCCCATGCGGAGAGCACGCGGACAAGTCTGTCATCCTTATTCAGAACTTCATGCATCTTGAGCCGGAGGAAATCCTCGCTATCCGTGCCCATATGGGCGGCTGGGACACCGCAGTAAAGGGCGGGAATGCGTTTGTCGGCAAGATTTTCGAGCGAAGCAAACTCGCTGTTCTGCTCCACCTTGCCGATATGGAAGCTACCTATCTTTGCGGCGAATAAAAGGAAAGAAGGTTATTTATGTCAGAGCAGACAGGCAACATCTATCAGAAACTGGCTAAGGTCAGGAAGCAGGTAGAGGTCATCCGAAAAAACAAAAGTGGCTACGGATACAAGTATGTCACCGAGGATGAAATCCTCGCCAAAATCTCGGTTTTCATGGACAAGTATCACCTGTCACTGGTTCCCAGTATCCAGTCTGGAACCACAAGGGTAGAACCCTATACATATAAGAAGACCAAGACGACCGGCAAGGGTGAGTTTTACGAGGAGAACAACAACGAGATTCTGGTAAGCGCCGACATGACATGGTCTTGGGTCAACAACGACAATCCCGAAGAGCGTATCGATGTCAACTGGGCTCTTGTTGGACAGCAGAGCGATGCTTCACAGGCGTTTGGCTCTGGTTTGACTTACTCAAGCAGGTACTTCCTTCTCAAGTATTTCAACATCGCAACGCCGGATGATGACCCTGATAATTTCCGCAGCAAGCAGCGTGCTGCTGAGGCGGCTGAGGATAAGATGATTGCGGAAGGTATCATCCAGCGTTTTGATGAGACGGTCAAACGCTTCCTTGAGTCCAATAAGGATAAGGCGGAGGATGTGAAAAAGTTCGTATCCAAGTATGCAAAGGGCGGCAATTATTTTGCCATCACCGAGTCGGCTCTTGCCGGTAAATTGCTGGCAGATTTCAAAGAGACATTCAGTATCAAGGAGGAGTAACACATGGGTTTTCGCACAGGTGCTTTTGCAAAAGTCTGGGAAGTAACGCCGATGAGCGACACCAGCACGAAGGTTCGTATGTCCATCAGTCGAAAGAATAAACAGTCCGGCGAGTATGAACAGGATTTTTCCGGTTTTGTTCTCGCCATCGGAACGGCAGCAGCAAAGAAAGCTGCCGGTTTGAAAGAGGGCAACCGCATCAAGCTTGGTGATGTGGATGTGACGACCAAGTACGACAAAGAGAAAAAGATTACATATACCAACTTCAAAATGTTCTCCTTCGAGCTTGACGGAGAGGAACCTCGTGACAGCAGTACCGAGCCGCAGCCCACAGTTGATGAGGGTGAAATCGACGACAACCGCCTGCCTTTCTAAAGGTGGCGGCCTATGGGAGAAATCAATTACGCACCGCTCATTGACGATATGGTCTGGAGCTACTCCCGTATCAAAGCTTTCGTAGATTGTCCGTATCGATTTTATCTAAAGTACATCCGACATATCCACGGGAAAGAAATGTTTTTCGCAAGCTATGGCACATTCATGCACAAGCTGATTGAAACCTATTTCAAGGAAGGAAAATCTCCGCATCAGTTGACAGACATTTACCTGCGGGATTTCAAGAAGGAGGTTGTCGGTCGGGCACCTAATAAGACGGTCTTCGGAAACTACTTCACTGGTGGTCTTCAGTATTTGCGGAACATCCACCCGTTCCCGTATCGACCTGTAGCCATTGAAAAGAAGGTGGATTTCAAGGTGAATGGAATCCCCTTCATTGGCTACATTGATTTTCTTGGAGAGTTGGAGGGCTCCCTCTATGTGGTGGATAACAAGTCCAGAGTTTTGAAGCCTCGAAGTAAGCGGGAGAAACCGACCAAAACGGACGAGGAGCTGGACGCTTACCTTAAGCAGTTATACCTCTATTCGGCTGCGGTCGAAGAGGAATACGGCGTTCGACCCCGCAAGCTTTGTTTCAACTGCTTCCGCACCGATACCTTCATCGAAGAGCCGTTCTTGGATAAGGACTACGAAGGCGCAAAACAGTGGCTTGCAGAAATGATTTCCGAGATACGGCAGGAGTCAGATTTCAAACCGTCATGTGAGTTTTTCAAGTGTACCCACCTCTGTGAAATGCAGAATGAGTGCGAGTATTATCAGTTGTTGAAGAAGAGGTGATGAGAAATGCTGGCAAATGAAGATATGGCGCGGGTCGAAAGTGAAGCGGGTATTATCGCCACGCTGATTCACCATCCTGATTTTTCATATTACTCTGAGCAGCTGCTACCAAACCATTTCACAAACGAAGAGAACCGCTATATCTATCAGGCAATTTGTTCTCTTGCAAGAGATGGCATTGAACGCATTGACCCGTACAATATTATCCAGGCGTTGACCGCTAAAGAAGCTACCCGGCGTTTTGCGGATGAGCTGAGCATCGACCAGCTCTATACGCTCATGGAAAACAGCGAAAACATCAGCCGAAATACGGTCGAGGAGTATAAGCTTCTCGTAAATAATGTGATGGACGCAGCGTTTCGCAGAGATACATACCAGCAATTAAAGGAATGCCAAAAGCTGTGTACGCAGCCTTCCGCTGAGAACATTGAGCAGAAAATCTATAAGATGCTCGATGATGTGATGATGGAGTTTTCTACAACCAATGATGTTCCTGCCTATAAAGATGTGGTCGATAAATGCTGGGAGGAAATCAAAGGCCGTCAGGGTGCCGGTTACGCAGGAATTCCCTTCAAGTTTCCCGCTTTGAACGATTACGCCACCATTGAGCGTGGAGAGCTGTTCATCTTCGGTGCTGAACAGAAGCAAGGCAAAAGTATGATGCTGCTGAACTGTGCAGTCGATTTGCTCAAGCAGGATTACGCCGTGCTGTATTTGGACAGCGAATTGAACACCAGGCTTTTTACCTCCCGTATCCTTGCCCACCTGTCAGGCATCGAGTATAAGCGTCTTACCTCCGGTAACTACAGCGAGGAAGAGGAACAGCGGATTCTGGCAGCAAAAGAGTGGCTCAAAACCCGTAAGTTCACCCATATTTATATCCCCATGTTCGACCAGCAGAGTATTTATACCGCTGTCAACAAGGTCAAGCACACTCAGGGTCTGGATGTTCTTATTGTGGATTACTTCAAAGGCAAAGGCGAAGGCGATGCCTTTGATAGCTATCAGGAGCTTGGCCGTTTCGTGGATATGGTGAAGAATCAAATCTGCGGAGAGATGAACATTGCCGGTATCGGTGCGGCACAGGCAACTATCACAGGTAAACTTGCCGACAGTGCCAAGATTGCACGAAACGCTTCGACCATTGCCATGATTTCCGATAAAACTCCGGAGGAAATTGAAGCGGACGGCGCAGAATGCGGCAATAAAAAGCTGCGTGTCACAGTCAATCGTAACGGTATGCAGATGACACAGGATGAATACATAGACCTGCTGTTTGACGGCAATCATATCCTCTACGAGCAGGCCAAGCAGCATATTCCACAGACACCATTTTAACCAGTCATCACAATTAAATAAAATGCGAAAGGAGGAGACGGTTTGGAGCTGTCTGAACTGATAGAGTCGGTCGATATTCTGGATTACATTTCCCAATACACGGATTTCACAGAAAAAAACGGAGAATACTGGGCGCTGTCACCTCTTAAAGATGAGAACACGCCGTCTTTCTCCGTTCGCAAAGAAACAAATTCTTTTTTTGACTTCTCCTCCGGTATCGGCGGCAATGTTCTGACATTTATTCGGTACTATGACAAGTGCAGTATGGCAGAAGCCGTAGAAAAACTAAAAAAATACAGCGGATTTAACGGCAAAGTAAGTTCAAAGAAGCGTCTTGCGGCTACAGAGGTAGCAAAACGGTTTGCGCCGCCCCACAGCACAGCAAAAAAGGCCAAAGGGACAGTACTGCCGGACGATTACATGGAACGGTATGAAAAGCGAGACGATAAGCTGGCCGCTTGGGAGCGTGAAGGCATTTCCCGTGCATCCATAGACAAGTTTTCGGTGTACTATGATAGTTTTTCCGACCGGCTTGTCTATCCAATACGAAATCCGGATGGAAAAATCGTCAATATCGGTGGGCGAACCCTCGACCCACACTGGAAAGAGAAGGGCTTGCGTAAATACACCTATTTTTATGGGTGGAATGGTGGCATGAATGTTATATATGGCTTGTCCGAAAATAAGTCAGAGATAATCCGGCAGCACCAAGTGATTGTTTTTGAAGGTGCAAAGTCGGTTTTACTCGCAGATACATACGGAATTAAAAATTCTGTTGCTATACTGACTTCCCACTTGAATCCACAGCAATTAAGGATTTTTGCTGCCCTCGGTTGCGAAGTTGTTTTTGCGCTTGACAAAGAAATAAACATACGCGAAGACCACAACATAAAGAAATTAAAGCAGTTTGTGAATATCTCTTACATCTGGGATAAGGCAAACCACCTTGATGAAAAAGACTCACCCGTTGATAAAGGGAGAGAAGTCTTTGCTGAACTGCTGTCTGAAAGGAGGAGATGGAAATAGGACGAAGGTATGCCGAGTTAAGCGGAAAGCGCTTCGGGAAACTGCTGGTTTTATACCGTGTGAACAAAACGGAAGATGGAGACCATGCTCCACTTTGGGAGTGTCTGTGTGACTGTGGGAACACAGTAAAAGTAAAAAGCGGGAATCTAATGAGCGGCAAAACAAATTCATGCGGTTGTATAAAGCAAAAGAAAGCATCTTTGCTTGGCCGTTCCAGAAGAATATATTCGGCCACAGAAAAACGCCTCCATAGCGTTTGGACAGATATGCTTCGCCGGTGCGAAAATCCCTCAAACAAGGACTTTCATAATTATGGTGCGAGAGGAATCACCGTATTCAACGAATGGCATAACTTTGAAGCATTCAAGGCGTGGTCTTTTGAGAATGGATATGCCAGCGGCCTTAGCATTGACAGAATCGATGTAGATAGCGGATATTCACCATCTAATTGCAGGTGGGTGACAGTGATAGAACAGGCAAATAACAAGCGCAATACAAGATTCGTTAATTATAATGGCGAGAAAATTTCCATTGCCAACTTGGCAAGAAAGAAAAACATAAGCTACCCAACCCTCTTGGCAAGGATTAAGGCGGGATGGAATGTTGAAGACGCCGTATCAAAACCTGTCAGAGGAGGTTGCCATGAATAACTACTGCATTTATCACCTGCACTCCGATTTGAGCAATGCCGTCACAAATATAGATAGCACGACAAAGTATTTCCAGTACATAGAGCGTGCCAAAGAATGTGGCATGAATGCAATGGCTTTTTCGGAGCACGGTTCTGTTTTTGAATGGTGGCACAAGAAAAGTGCAATCGAAGCAGCCGGGATGAAGTATATCCATGCTGTCGAGTGCTATCTCACCACAACTCTTACGGAGAAAATCAGAGACAACTATCACTGTGTTCTTCTCGCCAAAAACTACAACGGTTTTTTGGAGTTGAACCGCCTCGTGTCTAACAGTTTTTGCAGGAAGGACAACCATTTCTACTATGTTCCCCGCATTACCTTTGACGAGTTGTTCCGCACATCGGATAACATTCTTGTCACTACCGCTTGTGTCGGCGGTGTGCTTGGAAAAGGCGACGAGCAGGTACAGCGGGTGTATCTCGATTTTTTGACTCGCAACCGGCATCGCTGTTTTCTGGAAGTCGGACATCACATGGATGAAAAACAGATTTCCTACAACAAAAAGCTGCTTGCGCTAAGTCAGGAGCTTACCATTCCGCTGATAGCCGGAACAGACACTCATGTCTTGAACGAAGAACACGAGAAAGGCCGCAGCATCCTGCAAGCGTCCAAGAATATTTTCTTCGATGGCGAAGAGCGTTGGGACTTGAAGTTCAAAACTTACGACGAGTTGGTCGCAGCCTATCGAGCGCAGGGTTCGTTACCGGAAACCGAGTATATGCAGGCTATTGAAAACACAAACCTGCTGGCGGATATGGTGGAACCTTTTGAACTGGATAGAGGAACCAAGTATCCTCACATTTACGCAGAGCCGGAGAAAACTTTCCGTGAAAAAGTCCAGTCTGCTATGGAGACGCATCCCTATGCGCTGAAGAACCATACCAAAGAGGAGCTGGAGCGTGTCGTTGAAGAAGAGTTTGATGTTTACAAAGCGACAAAGTCTATTGACTTTATGCTTCTGCAAACATATCTGCGGGAATGGGAAAAAGAAAACGGCATCCAATGTGGTTACGGGAGAGGTTCCGTGTCCGGCAGTATGATTGCCTACCTGCTTGGCATTACACAGATGGACAGCCTGCGGTTTGGGCTAAACTTCTTCCGCTTTATGAACCCCTCCCGTGTGACCAACGCCGATATTGATACGGACTACTCAGGCAAAGACAGAGACACCGTCAAACGGTTTCTGCTTCGTGACAAGATGAACCTGCCAAGCATTCGCTCCGCTGAAATCATTACCTTTAACACCATTGCGTTGAAGGGGGCTGTTCGAGATGTGTGCCGTGCCCTCTATAAAGACCGTCAGGACATCAATTATATTCAGGTTGCCAACCACATTTGCAAAGAAGTCGAGACGCATGAAGATGCGGTTCGCAAAAAGTACCCGGAGGTTTTCCGGTATGTGGATATTGTCAACGGCACCATCGTTTCCATCGGAACCCATCCCAGCGGTGTGCTTATCAGCGACCTTCCCATCGAACAGACCGTAGGTCTTTGCAGCGTGTCTACATCTGAGTATCCGGTATCCATGATTAACATGAAAGAACTGGACGACTTGATGTATGTCAAGCTGGATATTCTGGGGCTTGACAACATCGGTGTTATCAATGAGACCTGTAGAACCCTCGGCATTGAGCGCCTTACTCCCGACAACACAGATATGGAGGATATGAGCGTATGGAAAAGCATCCGGGATGATACAACACTTATCTTCCAGTGGGAGTCAGACAGCGCACAGCATTACCTTCGGCAGTTCATGTCGGACAGCACACTGGAAACGGCTCGCTCTAAAATTCCGAACTTCTCCATGCTGAAATGGATGTCCTTTGGCAACGGGCTCCTCCGCCCTGCCTGCGCCAGTTTTCGTGACAGCGTTGCGAAGGGCGAGTTCTACGATAACGGTTTTGATGCACTGAATGAATTCCTGTCCCCCGAAGCCGGACGCATCGCCATGCAGGAGACCATCATGCAGTTCCTTGTTAAGTTCTGCGGTTATTCTGCGGCGGAGTCTGATAATGTACGCCGGGCTATTGCAAAGAAAAAAGGTACGGAGACACTGCTTCCTGAGATTGAGGAGCGGTTCGTTGCCTATTGTTCGGAACAATACAGCATGACTTCGGAACAGTGCGAGAAAATCATCAAGCCTTTCCTGCAAATCATTCTGGATGCTTCCGCCTACGGCTTCTCATGGAACCACTCTGATGCCTATTCTTCCATCGGGTATATCTGCGGGTATCTGCGTTACTACTATCCGTTGGAGTTCCTCACGGCTGCCCTCAATATCTTTGGCGACAATATGGATAAGACCGCCGCCATTACCAACTACGCAACCAGTGTCGGGATTCGTGTCACGCTGCCAAAGTGGGGATTGTCCAGAGGCGAGTATTTCTTTGATAGAGAAAAGAGAATCATCGCAAAGGGGCTTACCTCCATCAAGTATATGAGTGCCAACCTTGCCGACGAGCTCTACGACCTTGCCAGAAACAAATACTCTTACTTCATGGACTTGCTCAAGGACTTGGACGAAAAGACCAGTATCAACTCCAGACAACTTGATATCCTTATTAAGCTGGATTTCTTCTCTGACTTTGGTAATCAGCGTGAGCTTCTTCGCATGACGAGCTTGTTCTCTGAGCTGTTCAAAAAAGGGCAAGCCAAACAGATACGGAAAAGCGATGTAGATGGGACGCCGCTGGAGGAAATCGTCAAGCGGTACGCAGTCGGTGTAACAAAGTCAGGCGGTGTTGCAAAGAGTTATACGCTTTTGGATGTCGCATCTATCCTGCGAGAGGCGGAAACCGTCATCAAAGCCGCAGGGATGGATGACTTGAGCGACCTTATCAAGGTGCGCAACTTCTATGATGTTATGGGCTATATCGGTTATGTGTCTGGCAACGAGGCCGACCGGCGCAAGCTCTATATCACGGATATTAAGCCCTTGTACCGTAAGCGTGACAACAAGCAGTTCGGGTATAGCTTGTTCACAAAATCTATCGGCAGCGGAAAGGAAAGCCGGTTCACTGTTTTCAACCGGGTCTTTGATAAGGAACCTGTCAAAGAAGGCGACATCATCTACTGCAAAGGCTATGAGAGAGACGGCGAGTATTACACGCTGACAGCGTATCAGCAGGTCATTTGATTACATATAAAACATGGATTTTATAAGCATGGAGGTGCAAATTTTGCAAGACAAGCAGGTCTGCAATCTCTGCGGCAAAGAACTTGATTTTTTTGACCGGCAGGAGAACTTCACAATACATACAAGAATCGGTTATGGCAGTGTCCATGACGGCGACAAGGTTCATCTCCAGTTTTGCTGTGACTGCTTCGACAAGGTCGTTGCCATGTGTACCGTGTCACCCATTGAGGAGGTAAGCTGAGAATGGATAGAGCAGAATTTCAGAGATACATTGATAACGCCCTGCAAGAGGCAGAGCGCGTGAGGACTTATTGTGCGCAAGACGAAATCGCCCTCATTATGACAGCGGATTTTTATCGAGAGCTTCTTGCCACCACAGACATTCACGCCAACAGAGACGGTGACCACTACGGCTTCCTTTATGGCTACCGTATTGCGATTATCAACGAGCCGACTGAGCGCACGATGGTCTCGCCTGCGGTTCTTGGGATGACCTATCATCCAGACATGGCACTTGACGACATCATTGTTGTCAATGAAGAGAATCGAGTGTTCCGGCTTGCCAGTCGTGACCCTGTTCAGTTCACGGACACAGGCATGACCGTCCGCTTTGATGCACATACCCGCACTACCAGACTGGACGCAGCAGCTATCGACGCTGGAAATATTGCGGCTGAGACCATGCGTGTCGCCACTGCGCAAGCCGCTACTACAACTGCTACCGTAAACCCCTATACGGTCTACTATAATCCGTTTGAAACAACTACTACCACGACAACCGCAACCGGGGGAAACTGGCAGCAATATTGGACGAACCCGGTTGCATGGGATTACAACCCAACGGTTACCTTCCATGTAGATGCAGCAGAAGTCAACCACAGTGTATTCGATATGCTCATGGGCAGTGGCAAAAGAAAAAAGAAGCGTGCCAAAGAAGATGCGGAACTGTCCGCCGGAGACACCAGGGCAATGGATGAGTTTCTTGATGGTTTCACAATCAAGCAGAACCTGCAGCAGGCGTAAAAGGAGGGTGCCAATGGGTAAAGTAATTGTGCAGGACTTCACCTGTAAAGAACCAATCACCATGATTGGAACGGAGGCCGGTGTCTGCTGGGGCGCCGATATTTCCGACCAGAAGAAAAACTATCATCGAGGCATTGACTGCCTTGAGAGTGAGCACGGGAGAACTTTCGAGTTTCCCGATGCCTATATGATTCTCGATGGCTACTCCGCACGAGTCATTCGTGAGTGGTACACCCACATTGGTGGTTCGCCTACGAGGTTGCAGGCAAGCACAAGATATATCGATTATGAGCATGGCTTTGATTATGTCGTACCGCCCAGCATCGAAAAGGACGAGGCAGCGTCAGCCGGGTACAAGAAAGTCATGACGATTCTCCAAAATGCGCTTACTGCACTGGATGCGTTCGGTGTTCCCCGTGAGGATACAGCACTGCTGTTGCCGTTGGGAATGACTACCCGTATCGTGTGCAAGCATAACGCCAGAAACCTCATGGATATGTCCCATCAGCGAATGTGCTCCCGCGCTTATCATGAGTATCGAAAGCTTTTTGACGATGTGTGCAATGCTCTTCGTGCGTATTCGGAAGAGTGGGCGTATCTGGTTGACCACTACTTCATGCCAAAGTGTGAGTACATGGGCTTCTGCAAAGAGAAAAAGTCCTGCGGTAAGATGCCGCACAAAGAGTGATGCTATGAAAAGCAAAATACGAAACCCTAAAAAGATGCGCCAGCTCATTGACTTCAAAGGCCTGGAGCTTGAGGGTGGTATCTACCCGACCGACATCGACGGGTTGATTGAGCTGCGTAATCGTGAATACATAATCCTTGAAGTTAAGCACCGTGGCGCCGCTGTCCCTTATGGGCAAAGACTTGCCATTGAAAGAATGGTGGATGACTTTACCACTGTTGGGAAGAGTGCGGTTGCAATCATATGTGAGCACCAAGTCGATGACCCGGACAAACCGATTGTCGCAGCATACTGCAAAGTAAGGGAAATCTATTATGGCAAGGAACATATGTGGAGGCCGCCGGAGGGCTCCATCAATGTACGGCAGGCTATCGATTGTTTCTGCAAGTACACAACAAAGAAAAAAGGAGGCTGATGCCGTGAAAATTATTGCTATCTCAGGCAAAGCGCAGCATGGAAAGGATACAACAGCAGGGTTCCTGAAATCTGCGTTGGAGGCAGACGGCTATAAGGTACAGGTCGCTCATTATGCAGACCTGCTCAAATACATATGCAAGCAGTTTTTTGGATGGAACGGGCAGAAGGATGATGCCGGACGCCACATTCTGCAGTATGTCGGAACGGATGTCATCCGCACACAGAAGCCTGATTTCTGGGTCGATTTCATTATCTCAATGGCAGAGCTCTTTCCTGATACATGGGATTATCTGCTCATCCCCGACTGCCGATTCCCCAACGAGATTGACCGCATTAAGAGTGTCGGGCTTGATATGGTTCATCTGCGTGTTGTAAGGAAGAACTTCACGAGTCCGCTGTCCAAAGAACAGCAGGCACATCCATCAGAGACTGCACTCGACAATACAACGCCGGACTACTGGATTGTCAATGATGGCACGCTGAAAGACCTGCAAGAGCGTGTCATTGCATGGCTTACAGATTACACTGGCTTTCACCAGACAACATTCGATGAACTGTAAGGGGGGTGCGATATGCGTCATCTGACAATTCTTGTTGACATGGATGATACTATCGAGAACCTTGCTGAAGCTTGGGTCGATTACCTGAATGCACGGCATCAAACCAGTACCAACCTCTCGGATATTACCGATTGGGATATTTCAAAGGCGTTCCCCACCCTTACAAAAGAGCAAGTGTATGCACCGTTGTTTGAGGATGCCTTTTGGAACTGGGTCAAACCGATGAAAGGTGCGTCAGAGGCGCTGCAAAAGCTGATTGCAGATGGACATACTGTGCTGATTGTAACCACATCGAACTATCAGACCCTGGCTGCCAAAATGGAGCAGGTCTTATTCCGCTACTTCCCGTTTCTGACATGGAATGATGTTATCATCACGGCTCACAAGCAGCTTATCAAGGGCGATGTGCTGATAGATGACGGCATCCACAATCTGGAGGGCGGAGATTACTTCAAAATCCTCATGACAGCTCCACACAACCGTTATTATGACGCAGATAAAAACGGAATGTACCGTGTCAACTCGTGGAGTGATGCTTATTCTGTCATTCAGGCGCTTGCCTGTGCTGATTCCATATCAAAATGGCAGGATGACCCCGCCGCTTTCGCAGAAGAAGTCCTGCATATCCAGCTAAAGCCGTATCAGCGGCTTGCTTTAAGGCTCAAAGGAGGTCTGAACCGCATTGAAAATCATTCTGTATTCAACCGGTTGTCCCAAGTGTAAGGTGCTCAAGCATAAATTAGAAGAAAAGGGTATTGCGTACACAGAAAACAACACTGTGGACGAAATGCTGTCGCTCGGAATCGTACAAGTTCCTGTTCTAAGTGTGGATGGAGAACTTCTTGACTTCCAAACAGCAAACCAGTGGGTTAATCAACATTAAAAGGAGGAGGACAGAAGCAAATGAACATTCCACTCAAAATGAACCGAGACTTTGAAAAGGCAATGGCAGCTCTCAATGAGCGTTACGGTGAGGATTTCGAGTTTCTTAACGGTTTCCATGAAACTCAGTTGAATTTCTCCGACTTCATCGATGGCTTTATTGATAAGAATGTGGCTGATGTGACCATTGATGCCAATGCAAATGCCTCTAATAAGGATATCCGCAGTCTCTTGAACGAAAAAGGAAAATCCCACGACAAGCTGTTCGCTTTCAACAAGATTTTCTATGAAATGAAGAAGAGATACAACCTCCGCACGGCAAAAGAGTGGCTGGAAACAGAATATAACGGTGGCTTTTATCTGCATGATGCCTCAACTTCCACCTATCTGCCGTATTGTTACGCCTATGACCTGTCCAGATTGGCGACCGAGGGGCTTTTCTTCCTGAAAAACTACAACAATCAGGCGCCTAAGCACCTCACCACCTTCATGGATGATGTAATCGAGTATATCAGCTATATGAGCAACCGCAGTTCCGGCGCTGTGGGCATCCCCAATGTCCTGATTTGGACATATTACTTCTGGAAAAAGGACTGCGAAAGCGGTCACATCATCAAAGACCCGGAATACTACATTAAACAGTGCTTCCAGAAGTTTATCTACCGCCTCAATCAGCCGTTCATGCGCATCGACCAGACTGCCTTTGTCAATGTGTCTATCTTTGACCGTAATTATATCGAGGCTCTGTTCGGCGGCGTACAGTATCCGGACGGCAGTTATGTCATTGATTGTGTGGAAGAGTTGATTGAACACCAAAAACTCTTCATGGAGGTCGTTTCGCAAATCCGAAGCGAGAATATGTTCACCTTCCCGGTGTTGACTTATAGTCTTCTGTACCGTGATGGGAAGTTTGTGGATGAGAACTTTGCCAGATGGTGCAGCGACCACAACACCACATGGAATGACAGTAACTTCTTCATTAGCGGTGATGTGAACACGCTTTCCAACTGCTGCCGCCTGCTGTCAGATACCTCAAAGCTTAATGCTTTCATCAACTCCATCGGCGGTACGGCGCTTTCTATCGGCTCTGTCAAGGTCAATACTATCAACCTGATGCGGATTGCGCTGGAGACGGAATGCGACGAAAAGAAGTACCTTGCCCTTCTTAAAAAGCGTGCGCTGCTGTGCTGTAAAACCCTTGATACCGTGCGGCATATTATCCGCCGGAACATCGAAAAGGGTCTGCTTCCCAACTATCAGGAAGGCGCAGTGGAGATGGACAAGCAGTACTGCACGATGGGCATCCTCGGCCTGTATGAGGTAATCGAAGCTTTCGGCTATACCAAGACGGATGAGTTCGGTTATATCAGCTATACCGATGAGGGCGTCGCTTTCGCAAGCAAAATCTTTGAAGTGCTCAACGAAGTCAAGGATAATTTCACTGACGAATATTCCTTCAACATTGAAAGCGTTCCTGCGGAGCGTGCCGCTGTTATTCTGTGTCAGAAAGACAATGTCCTGTACGACCACAACGATAAATTCATCTACTCCAATCAGTGGATTCCTCTGTCGGCCAAATGCACCATTCAGGAAAAGCTGCGGCTGTGCTCCATTCTGGACGAGAAGTGCTCCGGCGGCAGTATCGCTCATATCAATCTGGAGTCGAATTTCCCCAATACAGATATGGCATGGGAGATGCTCAACAAGATTGCGCAGTCCGGCGTTATCTACTTTGCATTTAACACCCGTATCAATGAGTGCAAGAATCATCACGGTTTCGTGGGCACAGACCATTGCCCGGTATGCGGTGAGCCTGTATTCGATACATACCAGCGTATCGTTGGCTATCTCGTCCCGTCACGCGCTTATTCCAAAGACCGCTTCCGTGAGTTCAACACGAGACAGTGGTACACTTATGCGGAGGCAATGAGCGAATGAGGGTAAAGACGGTAGCCGATGAGGACTTCACCAATTACAAGAAACCAGCCATGTTCATCGGTACGATTTCCTGTGGGGGTAAGTGCTGTATCGAGGCTGGTATCCCTCTCTCTGTTTGTCAAAATGATGGGTGGCGCTCCTGCGCCCCCATCACAATTGACGATGACGAACTCTGCCATCGATATCTGACAAACCCTCTCACCAAAGCGGTCGTCTTCGGCGGACTTGAACCGATGGAACAGTTTGAGGAACTCCTCACATTTCTGGATTTGTTTCGTGATACCTATGATTGCGAAGATGATGTTGTCATCTATACCGGTTATTATCCCGAAGAAATCCCAGAGCAGCTTCACACCCTTTCCCTTTACGAAAATGTCTTTGTAAAGTTCGGACGCTATATCCCGAACAGGCCACATCGTTTTGACCCCGTGCTTGGCGTAGAGCTTGCTTCGGACAATCAGTATGCGGCCAATGTATTCTGGCCGTTCTGGAGGAACAACGAATATGCAAATCAACATTAACCCTGACAAAGACTTCGTCGCTCATATGCGCAAGGCACTGAAAGACAACAACGGGTTTTGCCCGTGCGCTATTGTGAGAAGCGAAGACACCAAGTGTATGTGTAAAGAGTTCCGCGAGATGGAGGAAGGAGCCTGTCATTGCGGACTGTACATCAAGATTAAGGATAAGCCCGCCGCTGAAAATGCAGACCACTGTATTTGCTGCGGTGCCGTAATTCCAGAGGGCAGAATGGTCTGTCCAAACTGTGGTGAGTAACCGGGAGGTACTAATTGGAGTCAAAAGTATTTGACCTTATTGCAAAAGAACAGCACCGACAGGATACGACTGTCGAACTGATAGCCAGCGAGAACTTCGTAAGCGAAAGCATCATGCGAGCAGTCGGTTCCTGCCTGACCAACAAGTATTCAGAAGGATACCCTGCTGCGCATCGCTCAGGAAACCGTGGCAGGTACTATGGCGGATGCCAGTATGTAGACGAGTTGGAGGAGTACTGCTGTGAAATGTGGCAGAAGGTGTTTCAGACTGACTATCATGTCAATGTGCAGCCGCACAGCGGCACGAATGCAAATATCGCAGCATATTTGTCCGTACTGAAACCCGGAGATACCGTCCTTTCTATGAGTCTTGATAACGGCGGACATTTGTCCCACGGCTCTCCGGTGAATATCAGTGGTAAGGTTTTTAACTTCATCCACTATGGAGCAAACAAATCCGGGTGGATTGATACAAACGATTTCATCGACAAGCTTTATAAATTCAATCCAAAGCTTGTGGTCATTGGGGCTTCGGCATATAGCCGCACCCTGTACTTTGACACCTTCAGAAATGTTATTGACTGCTATAAAAGGCAGACAGGGAACGAGTGCTATATGCTGGTGGATATGGCACATATCGCAGGACTTGTAGCGGCTGGCGACCATCCGTCCCCATTCGGGCTTGCCGACATCATTACTACCACGACACACAAAACCCTGCGTGGCACAAGGGGCGGTCTGATTTTCTGCAAACCGGAACTTGCCAAGCGCATCGACAGCGCAGTCTTCCCCTGTTGTCAGGGCGGGGCATTGCAGCATATCATCGCTGGCAAGGCGGTAACAGCCGAAGAGGCTTGCACAGATGAGTTCAGGAACTACATCCACGCCGTTGTGCGTAACTGTAAAGCGATGTGCGATGCGTTTATCTCGATGGGCTACAAGGTTGTCACAGGCGGCACGGACAATCATCTGTTCCTGCTTGACCTGACGGAAACAGGATTGACCGGCAAAGCGGTACAGGATGAGCTGGACAAGCATGGTATTACCCTCAATAAAAACTGCGTGCCAAATGAGACTCGCTCACCACAGCAGACTTCCGGTGTTCGTATCGGGACAGCAGCTATGACGACTAAGGGTTATACCGCCGAAGACTTTATCCGCATCGCTCACACCATTGACACCATTATCAAATCCATGCAGGAGGAACTACATGACTAAGAAAATCATTACTACATATACCGAGTACGATGAAGACGGTAAAATCAAGAGCCAGAGTGTCACGGAGACACCTTATCCCGATGATGACTGTGACCTCGATTGCGAATGCTGCGACTGTGCAGAGCCGGATGAAGACGATGACGATGCCGTGTATCAGCTGACGCCCAAAGGTATTGCGTGTCTTGCGCTACTTCGTACCGGTCTCATCGACTCCGTTGAAGACCCTCGGATTGATGGATTCTGGGAACTGTTCCATGCAGACATGGACGCACTTGGTTACACGCAGGAGGTTGAGGAATGAATAGAGTCGGTGAGTTTGAAAAGGTTAGCTTTGAGCAGTACTACGAAGCTATCAAAGATGAATTCTATAAAGAGCAGGAAATGACTCCCGCCCTGCAAGAAAGCATCAAAAAGTCATGGGAGGCTCTCCAGCTTCCGTCCAGAGCCACATCCGGTTCCGCCGGTTATGACTTCAAGGCGCCGTTCTCCTTCTCGCTGGAGGCCGGTGATACCATCAAAATCCCCACCGGCATTCGGGTCAAGGTTGATGAGGGCTGGTGGCTTGGCTGTCTGCCTCGCAGCGGTCTTGGTTTCAAGTACCGCCTGCAACTGGATAACACGATGGGCGTGATTGACAGCGACTATTACTATTCAGATAACGAGGGACACATCTTTGCCAAAATCACGAACGACAATCATGCGGGCAAAACACTTACCGTAGAGGCCGGTAGCGGCTTCCTACAGGCGATTTTCATTCCTTACGGGGTAACATACTCCGACGATGCAACAGGCGTCAGAAACGGCGGTATGGGCTCTACTGACAGTAAATCATAATAAAACCCTACGCACATTGAGTGGAAATGGGGCTGGTGATAATAAGCCAGCCCCATTATTTTTTACGCCAACAAGGAGGTTGGTCATCATAGCCGCAAAGAAATATACCGAAGAAAAAGTCAACGCCGTATATGACGGCGATATTTATACCATCATCAACCTCACGCCAGTTATACATAAAGACGACCGACAGGAGCAGAAGGACGAGATTGAAAAGACCCTGTACGCCGTCTTTAGCAAATACACACCGAAAAAGAAATAAGACGGAGGATACCGATGGAAGATTTAATTTACGCAAGACAGTCTGTTGATAAAGAGGACAGTATCTCTATCGAAAGCCAAATTGAATTGTGCCTGCGAGAGGTGGGAAACAACCCGCACAGAGTATTTCGGGACAAGGGGTACAGCGGCAAAAACACAGAGCGTCCTGACTTTCAGGATATGATGGCCGCCGTTCGTGCTGGCGGCGTAAGACGAATTATTGTGTACCGTCTTGACCGAATCAGCCGTTCCGTTCTTGACTTTGCAAATGTCATCAGCGAACTGCAAAAGTACGGTGTTGAGTTTGTGTCTATTACAGAGCGCTTCGATACCTCGACACCTATTGGCAAGGCCATGCTGATGATAGTCATGGTGTTCGCCCAGCTTGAGCGTGAGACGATTCAGCAGCGTGTCATAGACGCTTATCGTTCCCGCAGCAGGAAGGGCTTCTACATGGGCGGCAGAGTTCCTTACGGATTTGAACTGGAGAATACAGTTATGGAGGGCATAAAAACCTGTATGTACAAACCCATTCCAGAGCAGATACAGGTCGTGCAGCTTATCTTTTCTCTGTATGCCATGCCGCAGGTCTCCTTTGCCGATGTGGTGCGCTACCTCAGTCAGAATGGAATAAAAAATCCTGACGGCAAGAACTTCAGCCGTATGCGCATCCGAGATATTATTACAAACCCTGTGTATGCGAAAGCAGACGCTTCTATTTTTGAATTCTTCCACGGGCAAGGAACCGAAATCATCAACGATATTTCTCAGTTCATCGGAACAAACGGAGCTTACCTGTACACAGGGAACAAAGCAGCCAAGCGCAAGAGCATTTCTCTTGACGGTCATGTTCTCGTTCTTGCTCCACACGCAGGCTGCATTGACGCTGACACATGGATTCGGTGCAGACGCAAGTGCCTGAATGTGCGCCAGATTGCCAAACCTGTAAAAGCAAAGAACACATGGCTTGCCGGTAAAATCAAGTGCATTGATTGCGGGCACGCTCTCTCATTGAAATCTTATCCCCGTAAACGCAGCGCAGACGCAAGGTACTACATCTGCAATAGTAAGTATGTTTCAGCATCCTGCGACGGCGTAGGCGCAATACAGGCAGCCGGAATCGAAGACATCGTTTTTGACGAGATGTCCCGCAAACTTAAAGAGTTCAACAAGCTCTCTTACAAGGAAAAGCACGGAGACCCCATCGAGCTTACCAAGCTGAAAATCCGAGCAGAAGAAATCGAAAAAGAAATCGCCACGCTTATAGACAAAATCGTGTCTGCAAGCACAGCGACAATGGAATATATCAATGAGCGCATTGATGCACTCGATGAAGAGAAGAAAACGGTAAAAGAAAAAATCGCTCAGATGTCAGCCGAAATGTATGACAGACAAAACATCGGCGTCATCAGCGATTACATGAGCAAATGGAACGATATATCTATCGACGATAAATTAACCGTGGTCGATACCCTGATTGAATCTATTCATGTTGGACACGGCAAAGTTAAAATTGCATGGAAAATTTGATGTGGTAGTCTGATTGTTTTGCTAAAGCTATACAATCAACATACAACATCTTTTACGCCTCGTGAAATCACTCAATCCGGGGCGCATACATAGAAATGTTCGTTTATAAGACCGCTGCTTAAATTAAACAACGCTGTTATAAGTGAACATTCAAGGATGGACATTCATAATAGGCAATAACCTCATCTCAAAGTGAACGCACACTTTGACCCCACAAATAAATAGCGCAAAAAAATAGGGCAGGAACGGAGTAATTTCCGAACCTGCCCTAATTTATTTTCGCACATTTAATCAACTGAGAATATTTACACCCACAAAATATCCTCGGATTTTTACTTGCCAAACATAATGAGTGCCCCAATAATGCCACTCACCAGCAAGGTGCAAATACAAGTGATAATTGCGACCTTGATAGAGTTCACATTATTGGCAATCTGTTTGTACGGTTTGTTCTCAGTCTCATTGACTTTATCAGCCAACTTGCGCTCTGTCTCCTGCCATGCTTTCGCCTGGGCATCGACTTTGCTGTTGGTATCATCTACCTTCGTTTCGATGTTGCTGACACGCTGGGCAATGAGTTCGACAGATGTGGCAATCTTATAGATAGCCTTCTGCTCACTCTGGATTTCCTTCAGCTCACATTCCAGATTATCAATCCTGTGCGAGTTGGACTTGCATCTCTGCTCAGTCTCAATCAGCAAGACGGTCTCTTGTTCAGTCATATGAGAACCTCCTTGTTAAAGTTACTTACCCTCTTCCTTCTTGGCAGTAACTTTATCAGCGGGAGTGGCAGGGTTAATCACCTTGCTCATGTCGCACAGACTATCAATCATGTCGGCAATTGCGTCATAATCAATGTCGTAGTTAATGCCATCGGCGCTCGCCTTGAGCATCGCCAGAACCCACTCTTTTCGTTCTGCACCGTCTTTGAACTTGGTCTCAGCAGTCTCCATCAGCTTCATAACCTTGTCCAGAACAACGCCCCAGTTTCTCTCCTTAACAGCCTGCTTGATGTACTTGACAAGCTGAATAACAAGAGGAATGGCCGCCGCCAAGCCAGAGGCGATTGCTGCGATGTACTTCAAAATTTCCATCCAATCCATAACTAATACCTCCGTATTATCTGTGATTTATTTAGAAAACAACTTGTTGACCTCCGCCTGAACCTCAGACGGGTTGTAACCGGCCTGCTTCAACCGGCTTGTCCGAGTGGCGCCGTTGCCCCATGTAGACCAGCGGGAATCGGAGCAAGTGCCATAGAAAATCTCTTTCGCAATCTCTGCGGCTGTTTTCTTTGCCGGTTCACTCTTGGTGGTCGTGCTGGTCTGCGTAGTGATAAATCCGGAATACCCAGCGGCTTTCAGTTTCGCCATCATGTTTTCCGCATTTGCCTTCTTCGCAAAGGCGCCAACCTGAACCTTGTACAGGCCACCAATCTGCACAATGTATGTAGCAAACCCAGCGGCTTTCAACTTTGCCGCAAAAGCATCAGCATTTGCTTTCTTTGCGAAAGCACCTGTCTGCACTCTGTACAGCGTAGTTGTATCAGAGGTAGGCGTGTCCGTTTTGCCAGTGTCAGTAGTGCCGCCCGAAAGTTTCTGCGTAACCTTAGTGGCAAGGTCTCCCATGCGAGCATACATCCAATCGCCGGGGCAGGACTTGTTGGCGAACCAACGATGGACTGTCAGCACCATTTCGCCAGACTTCGGCGTATAGTTGAGAGTCTTGGTCTTATCCCCAAACCACAGCAGTTTGTTCTTGCCGTTGCGCTTACAGATGTCTACACAAAGCTCAATGAGCTTGTTGTAAACAACATCCTTAAAAGCATACGGGGCTGTGGCATCGGATGCACATTCGATGGTGATTGCACGCTGGTCGTTGGCGGCAGAAGAAGAACACCAAGAACGGTTCTTTTCCTCTACATACATACCAACACGCCCGTCTACGCCGATACCGTAGTTGCAGCTTGCCTGCTTGGAAGTCGGAGCAAAGATGTTGCCCAGCGTCTCCACGCTGCACTGACCCACCACGCAGTGCGGTGTAATGCGGTCGATGCTGTGGGTGCGCTGTCCAGAATGGTTGGGACTGAGTTTGGTGTAGGACACCAGTGAACTGTTTGTATAACCCATATTCGTCGTCTCCTTTCCTGTTTCTTGCGGTGTGCTTGACACCGTTTTGCCTGCATACTTTTCGTAGTACTTCTGGCCGAACTCCGCTCGTTTGCTCTGAACGGCGGCGCCCTGATTGGCTGGACGCTCGTACTTCGTAAGAACAGAGTTGGAGGCCGCAAGCACGGTCTTGGCAGACTTCAAATCGGCAAGGACGCCTTTATAGCTTTCGCTCAGCTCTTTGCACAGGAACTCAAGCTGCATATTCAGGTCGCCGATAGACTTCCCCTTGCGCTGCGCAAAGGCAAGTAGCGCTTTCTTTCTGGTGTGATATGTCCACTGCGCCAGACCATAGCCTGCACTGTCCGTGCCAAACTTTGTGTAAGAGCCGTTATCCACAGCGGCGGTGTAGGAAGCGTCCGTGTACCCAAGCCGCGTTTCATAAGCGTTCTGGAGGTTGTTAGGACGCAAGCATGACTCTGCGTAGAGGTTCCCCATCAGACCGGCGACGCCGTATTCATTCCCAATCTTGCCGAGCAGATAGTTCCAAATAGTTTTCTCGTCTGTGCTGCCAGAGGTGGACGGAGTCGGCGTGGTATCCGCCGGTTTTTCATCAGAGACCGCCGGGTTATAAATAAAGCCAAGGAACTTGTAAGCAGTCCCTTGACCCCAGTTGCCATTTCCTTTTGTTCTTGTCTTGTTCCAAAACGGAGTGGAACTACCCCAGCCGCTTTCGGAGGTATATACTTCCGTATCGCTGACGACCTTCTCAACAATGGCAACATGACCCGCTCCGTCAGAGCCGTTCAGCGTAGCGCCTTTCTGCCAGACCATACAGGCGCCAAGCTTCGGTGTCTGTCCAGTCTTCAGCGCAGTACCTTTATACTGGATGAAGTTCTCGGCGTTTACAGGGCGGAGGTACTTACAGTACCCATATCCGCCAATTTCATTAAATCGCCCATAGGCATACCCAACACAGTTGGAAAGAACATCGCAGTCCTTGTCTGTGGGGCTACCCTTGATTGCGTCGGAATAACCACCGTTTGCTTTGGTGATGTAATATTTGTTTCCAGCTTCCGGCTTGCTGGTTCGCATCTTAAAAGCCATCGCATATCACCTCTTGTCTCTATTCTCAGATGGCGCAGTCGTCGGTACTGTAGTTGAAAGGCTCAACGGTCGTACCGTTTGCAAGAACAACAGGTTCCACACTTTCCGAACCGGCGGCAAGTATGTCATCCACGGTTCCGTCATCAGTGTTATCTGCCTGTTCCTGTATGTAGCGTTCACGGCGAAACTTCAAATTCTCGCTCTGCCTTTTCGCACAATATGCTTTCATGCAATAAATCGCATAGGTAAGAACCTGCGCAACAATATCGGAAATCAGAACGCCGAGGTATGTCAAATCATGCATCACCCACATGGCGACCATCGCATAAATCAGCACGACATTGAAAAGCACGAAAAGATAAATGGCGAGCAGCTTGCTTGTCTCGATGTGCTTGGTGTTGTACTTCTGCTTCTCCGCACGAAGGGACTGCTTGTACTGCTTCTGGACATTCGCCTTGCGAATCTTAGATAGCTTTACCTGATAGTCCCGTTTGGACATCCCCATACGAACCACCTCCTTATATAAAACTTCGGTTTCATACGCCAGAAATACATTGTGGGAGCCTGCTCATACGGCATGGCTCCCACTTTTTATTTCTTACGCACTTTCACCGGTCAGGATTTCCTCGGCTTCCTCAGCCGTAATCCATTTGCCCACGGCGTTCAATACCATCTGCCGGTTCCAAAGGCCACGGTCATAGTAGCCTTTGACCTTTTCAAATCTTGCGCTATGCTCATTCATTGGTGTCTTCCTCCTCTTCCGCAGCAGCGTAGTCCGGGTCATCTACCGTATCATCGTAGGTCGATTCGCCTTCGATGTCGCTCTGACCTTCAGTCTGCACCTCGGTCTGCGTCTCAGCCTGCTCCTCCAAAGGCAGGTCGAAGCCGGTCATCATGGAAAGGTAATCCACATTGGCCGCATTCTGCGCAGCGACCTTGTCCTGCTGCATCATATACTCACCGCTGGGAATCTCCTTGAAATCGACTTCGCCGTTCTCACTGATGGAGTTTCCTGCGAGATTATAGACGATACCGTTGATAGCGACGCCCTGTGCGCTCTCATAGTCACACAGGCCATAAGCGCCGTTCTCCTGCAGACAGACCCAGTTCGGCTGCTCAACAAGCGCGAGCAAGCTGCCGTCCTTCAGAAACTTTACCATGTCCTGAATCCTCCTTGTTCTTGAATAAACTGTTGTAGAAAGCATCCATCTTCCGCAAAACAAGCGTGCTGTTTCCGCGAATCATATGTCCGCGCCAGCTCTGATAGGCGGTTTCTACATCTGTGATAGTGAACCTTCCTTCATCTATCCACCTTCGGAATATTCTGAGTTTCTTCCGCATTTTGACCGGTGACTTTCGGTTCATCTTGCGAATGACCGCGCCGGTTTCATTCAGGAAGAACTTCGTTTTCAAGAATTTGACTCCCTTGCGCAGCGGCGCTATCTTTGTCTTCTTCTCGTTCAAAACAAATCCGTATTCCTTGCACTTCTTTCTGATTTCTTCCATGCAGTATTTCAGATATTCTCTGTCCTCGTGTATCAGATAGAAGTCATCCATATATCTTCCATAGTATTTGATGTGTAACTGTTCCTTTATAAAGTGGTCGAGTGGGCTGGCAACCATCAGTGCATCAATCTGTGATACCTGACTACCAAGTCCAAAACCAACATCTCCGAAGTCCTCCATAAACTGACAGGCTATACGGCGCACATCATCGTCGTGTATCCTGCGTTCCGCTTCTCTGTAGATAATAGCGTGTGGAGCGCTGTTAAAGAAATCGGAGAAATCGCCAGTAAGAACACCGCCGGATTCTACGCCTTCGACGCCAAACTTTCGATAGAATCTGTGCAGGTGCCTGTCCAGTCTGTCCATAGCAAAGTCAACGCCTTTGCCTTTCAGACTTGCGGCGTTGTCAAAAACAAATGAGTGAGAAAACACAGGGACGAGTATATTGTCGCAAAGACATCTCTGTACTACGCGCTCGGAGATATGAACGCTCCGAATGTGCCGTAGTTTTCCGCGCTCAATTAGGTCAAAGTCATGGAAGCCACGACTCCTGAATTCCCGTCGCAGCAATGCATCATGCGTGCTGGCGGTATTCGTGGTGATACGGCTCATATAACTTTGTGTGCTGTTCTTCCACATAACACCCTTGCAGCAGTTCTTACCTGCCTGATAAAGATGCTCATAGGAAAATACATCTTCATAGCGGCCAAAGCTTTCACTGTAGGCAATCCTTTTCGCCTGACGAGCCGCCACTCTGCGCTGATATCTGATTTCGTGTCTTTCCTTACTGTTCATACATCATCCCTTATATACATAGATTTGGGTGTGCCGTACAGTCTTATTGTAGGCGGGAGTTCTAACTGCGTAGTCCGCACCATGAAACCGACTATTCCCGTATTCATCGGCCATGCAAGAAGCGTCATTCGGTGCATATCATCGACACACTGTTTCGAGCATATTTGACTATGCTACAGGAACAAGCCTCCCTTCTGCAGAAGTACAAATTTCGCCACGAGGGTTACTTTGACTGACCTATAGACCTACAGAATCCGAAAGCGACGCCATTACTGTTGTTGGCGTTGTTATTGTTGGCGTTGCCGTTGCTGTTGACATTACAGAAATTATTGCTGTTGCCAGAATTAGGAGAACGCTCCCACCAGTTGTTAGCGGAGCCACCACAGCAGCCCAAAAGCCCACAGAACACAACAAGACGAGACTTGACCTTAGAGTAACTTAATCTGCCGGAATACTGTTATCTTCGTATTCCTTGAATTTTTCCTTGAACCGTTTCCGGTCTGCTTTCTTGACGCCCGTAATAAGGTCGCGTTCCTTCTGAATGAGCCGACCCCATTCAAGCATGGCGTTAGGCAACCACTTAAACTCCGTCTTGAAATTCGGGTTGTCCGAAACGATGTCATACATCAGCTGAAGCTTATCATCTAAGCTGTTGAGCAAGCCGAAAGTGTAAGTAAGCTCATCACGCTTTAGCTGTGCTTCATGCAGATTAGTCGGCATCATTGATTCTGCCACACGCACATGGGTGTCAATGTCTTCCACAAGGTTCGCAATTTTCTGAACGACAATATAGGTATATCGTTTTGGGAACTTCACGCAGTTCTTTATGGTAAACACCTGCAACTGCCGTGCGTTCTCGACATACTGGATTGCGCTCGTACTGCGCTTTGATTTATATACGGACATTCCTTCCTCCTTTTCTTCCGTTTACTTATGCGAATGGGATTCCCACACTTCTAATCACAAGGGGTGTACCCCCGATACAATGCGGCATACGGGCAGCCGTCTCCCCTAACCGGGGAGAGCGGGCTGCCCTTGTTTGCGCACTGGGCATTCTGCGTCAAAGCGAATGTGGCGGGGTGGAGAGGTTAGACGCAGAAGCCGAAAGCGACGCCACGACTGTCGGTGGCATAGCCGTTGCCGTTGCCGCCACTGCCGTTGACACGACAAAAACTATAGACGCTATCAGAATAGGGAGAACGCTCCCACCATGTCTCAGCGGAGCCACTTCTGTTCTTCACCTTCGAGTTGCCCGCCTTGTAATAGGCGTACTGCGTTCCTTCTCCAGAAACGGAGTAGGTGTGCCGAAGCCCAACAAAATCAGAAGAGGGCTGCCCCATCACGGACAGCCCTCACGGGTTGTTTATTGAAGCGGAACGCTGTAAGAACAGCGGACGCCGTCTGCATCGCAGACACATACCATCTGTTCTGCTTTTCCGTAAATGCGTTTCTGCACACAGTAGTCGTCCATGCCGAGAAAGCTTCCCGCCATGATAGTTTTGACGCCCTGCACTTCATCAATCTTGTTATGATGCAAATGCCCAGACAGCACGGCGTACAGGGGTGTTCTCGCCATCGTCTGCAGTGCCTGCACTTTACTGGCCGAGCCATCAAAGTCACCGTGAACGCCACAGTATGTCTTACCACGAACATTGATAAGGTACATGGTACTATCGATTTTGGCAGAGCTGCCTTCCGCAGCACCGATGGTTACATTCTCGAAGTTCTGCAATCGTGCGCCAAGATACCACTCGACCAGGTCGTCCAAGCGCTCACCGAGCAAGGCATCGTCCTTGTTGGGCGTAATACGGCTGTGATTTCCTGCCACGCTGACAAATATCACGGATTTGAAGTGTTTGCTCAGTTCAGCAATGAACTCAGCAATCAGTTCTGAAACGCCCTTGATTTGCTCAATTACATTCTCTTTGTTGGTGATGGCAATAGACTGATGAATGTTGCCGCTGATAGCGTCGCCATTTGACCAGACGATACAGTTCTCGCTACCATGAGTTTCACCAATAGCGACGACCTTATCCAGATACCGGCACATCATCTCTCGGCACACATTTGAGTTGTATGTATTCCAATGGTTGTCCACATCCGCGCCGTAGTGAATGTCGTTAAGGCTGACCAACAGGTCGTTGTCAGACGGTTCGATATGGCACGGCTCATAGGCAAGGCGAGGTAAGTTTCCACTCTTGACTGCTTCCACAAGAATCTCGTTGAGCTCTTCCTGCCGGGAGCGTTCACGAATCAGTTTGTTGAACGCATTTCTCTGGTCAAAGAACTTCTGCCGTTCCTTGAGCAGTTCAATGCGTTTAGCATCCAAGCTTGCCAATTCGGACATATCTACTGCGCCGTTTTTAACATCTGTTTCCAGTGCGTCAAGGGTGCGCTTGCTGCCATATACCATGCGCCTTGCAACATCTGGAGCATATGGCTGTCCATATAACGCCTCGGCCAGCTCCGTATAATCTATGTCGGCCAAAGTCTTATCTACAAGCTTACCGTAGACAAGCCGTTTCTGATATTCAAAATTACTTTCATTTTGCTTTTGATATAATTCCATCGATGACACCTCCAATTTCCGTAAACTCCCAGTAGGGGATTATGACAAGAGAGATGCCATTCTCGTCACAGAAGCTTCTCTTTATTTCGTCATTTTTCTTCCGAGCCACATATCCATCGCTCCCACCAAAATAATTAACGGGAAGATAATGCTGTTGCCCATTGTACTCAATACAAGTGTTAAGTTCCGGAATGTAAAAATCAAACGGCAATGGCTTGATATTTCGGCAATCAGAAAATCTATATTGCTGGATGTAGTGAACGCCTTTGGAATCGAGATGCCGTCTAATCTCCAACTCGCCGTGCGAGGTCATACAGTGTGGGCATCTGCTACCACTCGTAAAACTGTCTGGGGTCATATCAAAAGTATGACCGCACGCATTGTGCTTGAGCGTTACCTTGTCTTTGCAGGTTTTGTATTCAGATATTAGCTCATAACCATCATCGGTGTCTAACGCAATCTGAGCAAAATCGGCAGTTGTCTTTTTCTTGTATGGGCTGCACCCACGGCACCCACGATTAGAAAACGCATTTGAGACATTGAAATGTGTGATGCATCCACACTTATCACATTTGACCTCAAGGATGCTTGCAGCATTTATATACTCCTGCTGATTGAGCCAAGCATATCCTTTTTGATTCAAGGCCACCAGAATACTCTCAACAGAATACTTTTGAAAATGTTTAATGCATACAGACTTATGATTTTCTTCTGCGCAAGCTTTGCATCCATGTCCACGCACAATGTTATCGAAAAGCCGCTTTTCGGTATGACCATTCTCACAGGTTAAAGTAACATATATTCTGCGGCGGCCATTTGCCATTTCACAAACAACACTCACTACCTTCGATGTTGGTTCGGTCGTGTTCACCCTTTTGGCGATTTCATCCTCCGTGAGACGGCGTATGGCTTACACTCCCTTTCGTTTGTCACGAGGACGCTCCTGCCCGCGCAGGCTGCGCAGCAGTCGCATGGGGGCGCCCTCCTCAACCATATAATAATGATGCCGTTTTGAGTCGCTCTTCATCGTGCGCACAATGTGAACACGGGGAAACTTCTCACGAATGGCTTCTTTTTCAGATAAAGTAATTGCAATCACTGAACTATCATCCTTTGCTTCAAATTTTTATTTTATAGGTTTGCTATTATCATTCATTACTACACCCCATCAAACACGCCCTTTTGCCTTGTGGCACAACGGTTTGACGGGGGTACTTTTTGTAAACAGATTCAGTTTTTCAAAGCCTGTCTTCGGCGCATTACTGAATTAACAATCTGCCTTGTGTGCAGCTCTACGGCACAGTTGGGGCAATACTTCTGCGGGCGGCCTTTGGCGGGTTCCTGCATCTTCACAGTCAGACCGCAGTTCTCGCACTCAAAGTACTGCCCGCCATAATGCTTCATGTACTGATAGCCGAGATTGCGAAAGTCCTGAATATGTATCGCTGTCTTACCACTTTCCATAAAACATACCTGTACATTCAGGTTGTCAATCTTTTTGGAAAACCGAATAAAGCCAGCACTGCGCAGTTCTGCGAACATCAAACTCTGCCGCTTGATAGAGGTGTTGATGTTCGCCATCTGCATGACCTCCTTGTCAGAACTATTGACCCAGTGATTGTTTTTGTCAGATGCAGCGTCCCAGTACTTTGCAACGCACAACAGCGTAAACGCCAATCGCCGGAGCTGCTTACCCTCAAGCGTCTCAATCTTCCGCAGCTCGGTCTCCGTGATGTCAACTCCGTCCAGCCGAATCAATGGAAACTTGGCCGCATTCTTTGTCAGCTTGTCCAGAATGTCTGACCACTGGACAAGAGAGACGGACGGGTCGCACTGCAGCATAAAGGAGTCAAGCAACCGTCGAATTTCCTTTTTGCTGTACTGGTTCTCATAGTAATATCTCGAAATGCGGCTAAGGGTCTCCACGGGCTTCGGGCCGAGGTCATGGTTGTTCAGCATTCTCTCCGCCCAGTCATATTCGTTAAGAACAATGCTCATTGAATTCCTCCAGTCTCTTTTGTCTCAGGGTAAAGCGGTTCCCGCAAAACACGATTTCTCCGGCGGGGTCAATAGTCGGATAGGAAATCAATCCGTCATGTTTGTTCAGCAGATTGCGGATGATTTCATTTCCGCACATCTCCCATGCAAACCGCTTGGTCGAGCTCTTCCGGTAGCAAATGTCCAATACGATGTCACACAGGGCGAACCGATTGGAGCAAATCTTGCTGCACTCCTGCTCGAACTCCGTGCGCATCTCCATCATTTTGGAGAAGGTGTCGTACTCGTCTACTCGTTCGTAGTTCGCAAACACAGCATAGCTGCGCAGTCGGTGGTTATAATTCTCATACAGCTTCAGAATTGCGTTGTACTGTGAACGGGTATAAGCGGCGCCGCTTTTCATGACGGTGTAGTCAAACTCCGTCTCTGCGCTGTGCCGTCCGAGATACCCGTCAAACTCCTGCTCGAAACAACGGCATATCCTGTTCATCACGCAATCGTGATTGCCAACCGGCATTCGGGACTCATAATAGCGGAGGAAATCCCTCTGCCGGTCACTCAGTTCTGCAGGCGGCAGCTCCAGCAATTCGTCCACCGTCATTTGGAATTCCCGCATGGCATTCTTGTTGGTGTTCTTTATGTATGTATTGTATTGCTTCATCAGTGTAGGGTAGATAATGCGCATGAAGTATGGCTTCTTGTCCGCTACGATTTTCTGATAAAAGCGTCGCTTGGCCGGGTCTTCAATGGTGTTGACGCTGTGGCGGTCGTGCCACTCTCTCGGCATGGGCTTGGCGATAATTCCTTTGGCCTTGTCAATGGCGTTCTGCTGGAACAGCTGTCCGCACTTGATGCGATAATCAAGCGCCTCGTATTCCTTGCTGCCCTTTTTGAATTGCGCCCGCACATCGAACATGGAGGTAATCCAGTTTGTTGTCTTCCCGATATCGTCGCCAAAGCTGTCAATGTTTGCTTGAATGAAGTCCGCCTCGGTGACGATTTTCTTTTTGGCATTACGCTGCACACACATCAGCGCCGGAAGCTCTTTCAGGTTGCGGACGAGAACATCGTTATCGGTCAGCATCACAAGGTCACCATCTTTGTCCATACCGTTCAAAGCATGGGCAGCCGTGTCCCACGAATTGAAGATAGTGCAGGTCGTCATATACTGATACCAGTAAGCAGCCGCTTCGCTGTGGTTCGGGGAAACCAGCCGAATGTTATTATGACAGGTCATCGGTGCTCGATAGCAGGCCAACTTCTGTGTGCCCTGTCGGCACCAGTACTGGTTATAGATTTCACCGGCTTTCAGCAGCCCCGTCACCGGCATGGCAAAAATGTGCTGGCAGAGAGAATAGGGGTCGCCGGACACAATGGAATAATTCCCGTGTACCTTCAACACACCAACCTTAGCCTCGTTGATGCGGTTCTTTATCATCTGATAAACGCTGCTCTGCACATAGGGGTCGTTGAGAATATGGGGCTCAATCATCAGCGCCTTTATGAAGTCGTTTTCCGTGCAGCCAACATTCTCTTCGTTCAGCCCTGCGCCTTTGAGAAACAGAACAGTCTTTACCCAATCGGCGTACAGAACATCCTTTATCTCGTCCATTGTCGGCTTGATAAGCTGCTCCATATCTGCGTCATCCAGCTCATAGCTCTGGATGAACTGATAGTTCAGTGTTCTCTCGCTTTCCAACTCTTTAGGGCAGGTCTTCGCCACACCGAAGGTATAGCCGTTGCGGAGACAATTCTGCACATAGTCATCGCAGCTGGCGTAGGCATCCCACAGCTTCAGCATGGATGTCGTCAGTATCAGCTCTACATTCCGCACATCCACATCGTTGCCCCATGCGTCTTTGACGATGTAAGTTCCAGCGACATTCTCGGCAAAGTCCAAAAAGTCAAAGGTGAATACCATGCCTTTCTCCCATGAGAATCTGGTGTTCACTCCGCTGACAAGGTAGTCAAGCTCAAGCTCCTCTGACCATCGTCTTGCCAAGGACGGCAGCATCAAACCATACCCGTCTGACTCTTTAAGCTGTACGGTCGCCTGCTTACGCTCCTCCATCACAGGTTCGCCGTCGCCCTCATCGTTCAGGTAAATGATATCGGACAGAAACTCCGTCTCACAGTCGCTCACTACCAGAATGCCGTGCGGCATGGACACAGGGATAGATGCACTGCAAGTCAATGCGTTGTAGGCTTCCAGCTTAGCGGGCACCATCGCCTTTTCCATATTACGGCCATTGTTGATACGCCTGCGGATTTCATCTGCGTGCCGTTCGCTGACAAAGACAATCGTCTCATTCTTGACGCCGCCGTTTGTCCCTAAGAGCCGCTGGTACTTGATGCCGTTAATGCTGAACCCTCGGCAAGCGCGGTGATAGTCTTTTTCCTTGTCGATGATTACGCACAGATAATCCGGCTTAAATTGGATGGTGTCCAGTTGTGCATAAAGCTGCTTGATACGGCGACGGTTCTGCACGCTGTTCTGTTCTTTGCGCAGCCGTCGAATCTCCATCTTGATTTCCTTTGCTCTGGCCTCGGCATCGGTAATCCCATTCAGCTCATCCAGCCAGCGCAGCACCTGGCTGTCTGCAAGCGAAATGACCTCATCGTTCCGCCTCGCTTCCGCTATGGGCAGCGTCAGCTTCCACTTGGCCTTTCGCAGTCTGCTGCTATGCAGTTTGAAGATATACTTCTGACATACTAACTGTTTTGCCAGACTCGCTCACCTCACAGTTGTATTTTATTTAATTGCTATGATATAAGAAAAATAAAAAGCCTCACTCATATTCTTCGGCTGTGTATTGGAACCACTCTTGGTAAAAGCGCATCCGCTCACGCTCTATGTATCGTTCCAGCTCCGCTTCGTTTTCAAGCGGATTCTCAAAAATCTCCTCCCGCTTGAGCCGCAGCTCATCGGAGTCTTCATATGTATTGGGGTAATTATTCTGCAATCGTCTTTCCTCCGTTCGTCTTGTCTATCCAATTTATGAGCAGCTCTCTCATGCGCTTGCTCGGTATGTATAGGTTGATAGGGCGGTCATCACGAATGGCACTTCGCCATATCCACTGCAGCATCTCGGACAGTGCGAATGCATCCGCATCGATAGTGATGTTCTGTGTGTGGAAGAACTTCATGATGTTGGGGTCGGCAAAGCGGTTGACCATGTAGGCCACATCGGTACGGTCTTTATACTCGTTGGTCGCTCTGGCGCTGGTCTGCAGGAAGTTCTTGCGGAATCTTCCGGTCTTGCTGTCTACCAGCTTGTTCACATCGCTCTTGTAGCAAGTCCACAGCCGGGTCTCCTGTCCGCCGCCCGGAATGCTTTGAAAAAATTTCTTCATACCGTTTCGCAGCGTGCGAATCTCGGCGTTGTTATACCCTCGCTTGTCGTACCACGACTTGGACAGGGTATAAGTCTTGTTGCCAACCGCATTAAGCTTGGGGCTATCCACAATATGTATCAGGTCATGATAATCCAAAGGGGGCGGTTCGTCCGGTCTATCGGAGAACCGATACCCGTTGGCGTCGTTCTCCACGCCGACGACCTTGTAGTCAAAACCGAAATAATCCAGATAGGCTTTCTGGTACTGTCCGTTGAAAAGGTAGGTCAGCATGAATACCTCATCAAACGAACGAAGCAGCTCTGGATTAAGAATGTTCAGCAGCGCATTGTCCAGTCGGAATAGTGAGCGGGTGTTTGCCATCTCTTTGTAATCGCTGAACCGACCGGTGTATTCCTCGTCCTTCCACTGGATGCATCCGTCTTCCAGAACCTCAGCAAGTTGGGTGACAATCAGGTCGAAGTCCTTATCGGTGATGTTCAGCCTCTCTATCACCTGAATACTTTCATCTACAATGAGGGAGTAATGCTTTTCACGAATCAGCTTCAATGCCTCATCGTCCATCAGGTAGAACAGCGAATGCGTTGCGGAGACATTGTGTCCAAGGCGAAGGTGGAGCTTCAACTCGGAGGACTTGCTCATGTGGTCGCTGTCCGGCTGGTCAAAGTCGCAGCGCTCGCAGATGCGCCCGACCTCATCCAGATACGGGGTGATGTACAGGAACCGCTTGCTGTCCTTGTGCCGGTTCATATAACGAATGGCAGCCGACGATTTACCTCTGCCCATGCGGGCATCAACAATAGTTATCTGGTTCATTGGGTGGTGTCATCACATCCTTTCTGCGTATTTTTGATTAACCAAACCATCCAAAAAATTTTAGGACACAAAAAAGCCGCTCGACTGGTTATACTGTCGCTATCAACGCAGCGCCTGTAACCTGCTTTGAGTAGCTTTTTTATAGCTCTTTTTTCAAACTCCTCCTTCTTTATAACCTTTGAATCGAAAGTCCTTGCAGCACAAGGGAATTCCGAAACGGCCAGGACACTCGGTGTGTCCTAACTTGTTTATCCGATATGCGATTATCAAGGTGCAGTAGATGGTCATCAGGCCATCAAAATCTCAGTCTCTCCAATATCACTATCTACCAGATAGTTGTGGTTGACACTGCCGAGGTTGAGGTTTCGATAGGCTTCATCAATCTCTTCGCTGGTGATACCGATGTAGTCCAGAGTCTGAGCAGCAGTGGAGTGACCGAATATCTTCTGGAGGAGTAGGAGCTTGCGGGGGTCGTTGCCGCTCATGACCATCTGATGGTAAGCGAAGGTCTTACGCAGCGTGTGGGTCGCCATGCGATTACCAAGACCAAGGTCTTTGGCGATACCCTTAAGCATGAGGTCAACGGCCTGCTTACTGATAGGTTTGTTTTCGTTTACTCCATTATTGGACTGGCTGCGAAACATATAGTCACTGAGGTGAACGCCGGGCGTGTTCTCAAGGTACAGGGTCACAGCTTCTACAACTGCTGTGTTGATGGTAATATAGCGGTTGCGCTGACGCTTACGGGTGTTTCTCGTCTTCTTTTCCAGAACAGGAAAGCGGTCACGGAAGGTACAATCATCATTGATGATATGAGTGAACCGAAGCACACGGAGGTCACTGATACGAAGTCCAAAGTTAATACCAACAATGAACAGCATATTATCTCTGAACCGCTTCTGTCCAATCAGGAACTGAGAGATACGGATAATGTCGTCCATGCTCTTGATAGGCTCAGCGGAGTGCTCGACAGCGAGGTCGGTATGTACCTCTTCAGCAGCGGGGGCGATGAGGCCAGCCTTGAGCTTACGGCAGCTCTGCTGGACAGTGGCGATGTCGATGACGGTTGAGGGCTTGGCCTCCTGTGTGAAGTCGATGTGGATTATCTTAGCCATCGTAGCTCTCCTTTCTTAATCAGGATGTAATCTATTTAATTATCTTGATTATACCGATATTATACCACATTCCTTTATGGAATGTAAGTATAATTAGTAGACAACATAGGGAAAACAGTGAAAAACAGAAGCATAAATAACAGGCGGCGTAGTTAAGCCCTTTTCTCTTTTGGACAAGTTGAATCATCCTTACAAGCATCCACGCAAAGGGCTTAACCAATCATGTTCCTCTGGACATTCTTTGCCGAGAAAGCAAGTAAAATCAAGGCGGGACAGGAGGCGAGGTAAAAAGTGATGGTTTGGGTCAGATGAACCGACTACATCTGTTTGCGCTGTCGGCGGGGGCTGAAAAGACCATAACCACCCCCCTACTTGCCATAGCACCGAAAAGGCAAGTAGACACCACAGCGGCAACAGCGGCACAACAGGCGGCGGACAGGGCGGGGACGCTTGCGACAGGGTACACCCCTTGCGGCTATGGGTGTATTCAAAAAAATTGTGTTGACATTATGGGCAAGTGGTGCTATACTTGTTCATGCCGAACAAGGCAAGCGGGACAAACCAACACCACAACACCACACCACCGCAAGCCAAACACCAACGGCAGAAAGGAAACACAAGATGAACACAAACACGAAAGCAACCGCACAGGCGAAAGCCAACACCACCACCGCAACCACCTTTGAAACCGTCAAACGCAACTATGAAACCGCCCTTGCACAGGGCAAGGACACCGCACAGGAATTAACCGCCCTTGCAACCGCCGTTGCATACAGTGTCATTAACAAGTGTATTGACCCACAGCGCAAGACCGCCGCACAGCGGGACACCGCAAGCAACACCGGATTTAATCCCGCTATGGTAGCACTGAAAAGAGGGATTGCGGCAGACCTTGCCACGCTGGACAACACCCGCCGCACAGCCAACGCCGCAACCGCCAACACCTACAACGCCGACGGCGATTTAGTGACCGTGATTGCGGACAAGGACGCCAACAACGCCCTTGCGGGGCTGATTGATGAAACCCTTTCCGACGGTATAGACCTTGTACAGACCGCCGCCCTTGCCATTTTGGAACAGGCCGCCGAACACGCAACCGCACCCGCATGGCTTGACACCCCCTACACCGTC
>ERZ808275.97-NODE-97-length-53908-cov-30.539673_pt1 | contig 53908 bp, 63 predicted proteins | sample MGYA00520894_ERZ808275 | MGnify/ENA primary metagenome ERZ808275 (study PRJEB31516, sample SAMN03275598) | gut metagenome | biome: mammalia-associated habitat; material: feces | host: Papio cynocephalus | place: Kenya | collected 2012-08-03 ... | reverse complement strand
GGAAGCGTTGGAAGCGTTGGAAGCGTTGGAAGCGTTGGAAGCGTTGGAAGCGTTGGAAGCGTTGTAAAGAGGGGGTAACATGAGTAACAGAGAGTCCACACTGCAGAGCACAGAGAGTGTAGACACCATGCAGAGTCTACTGCACAAACTGCAAGCTAAGCTGCACAAAGAGTTCCGGTGGTACTGTGACACTATATTGCAAGGAGGAAGTCTTGCTGTACGGATAAGCTACAAGGTGAGTGTAGCGAGTGACATATTGCAGACAGTAGACGAGGGTGAGGTACGGGACGACCCGGCGCTGGGTGAGCCTATGTGCTACATTGGTGCGTCACTGTACACTGCTGCAGACATAGAGCATCTGCTGAGCGTAGAGTACTTGCTGGACGACCTGTACGACACGTGGTGCGGGATGGAGCACAGCTGGGAGGAGTGGAGCGACACTGTGGACAGATACTTGCTGACACTGGAGCGGACACATACTGCAGAGAGATAAGTACATACATAACAAAGAGGAGAGATAAGTGCATACACATATGCACATATACACATACGCATACACATACACATACGCATACACATACACATACGCATACACATACACATACGCATACACATAACACACACTAAGGAGGTATAACAATGAACAAAGTAGTACACGTAGGCAGCTACGAGAGGAAAGCTGTCTACTGCCGTATCAGTACTGAGGTGAAAGAGTGCACAATGCTGGACGGTACGGTGAGTGAGGTAACAGTACTGAGCATCACTGGCGTGGTAGGTCCTAAGAGCAACGGTGACGCGTACGAGGCTGGGCAATGCTGTGATACTGTGAGACAGTGTACACCCGGAGCAGGCTGGACCGCTGACATGGTTGCGCGGCTGTGTGACATCTGGCAGAGGTGGCACCTGAACGACATGCGCCCGTACTGCGAGCACCAGCGTGAGTGGGATAGTAGTAAGCTGCTCACACTGTACAAGTACCAGATGTGTGAGGAGACGCGTAAGAGGCAGACCGCGCTCAGACGGACAGTCGAGCGTATGCTGCTTGACGGTGAGAGCGTGCAGCTGTCAGACAGTCAACGGCGCGTGTACAGTGGTAAGTATTTCATTGAAGGTTGGAGCGAGACACCGCCGGAAGGGTACGTGATCTACAAGACCGAGCAGAAACCTGCCAGAAGTGTGTATCCTCTGGAGAGCGACAGTAAGTGGGGCGAGAAGCACCCTGAGGGTATCTTGGCGAAACCCTGCCCTGTCTGCGGCTACAAGTGGGGCACACTGCGGCGTGCAGAGCGCGTGCCTGCTGACGTGCTGCAGTGGCTCGAACAGTTACCTGACACGGACAGACAGCCTGCGTGGGTGTGATAATATACATACTGAGTCGCTAATATAATGAGGAGGTGAAAGAGTTGGTTGATGATGCACTGAGAGCTGCCTACGAGGAGACATTGCTGGCGGCAGCGCGCGAGGGTGCTGCAGATTTTATATGTGGCTCACCTGTCTGTAGAGACTGTCCGTTCGTGGAGAAACAGTGTAGCTGCATTGACTCCACTGTAGAGGGCAGTGCCGGCGTTGAACGTACCGTGGAGGAGTGGCAGCGGTGGTGGTATGAGGTGAGTGGTGAGCGTGACACTCGTACGTGTGAACAGATACTGGGTGAACAGATACTGGGTGAACAGATACTGGGTGAACAGATACTGGGTGAACAGATACTGGGTGAACAGACTGCTGAGAGTGACGGTATTGACAGTACTGACCGTACTGACTGTACTGACTGTACTGAAATACGTCCTGCAACAGGTGTTGCAGATACTGTAGACAGTGCCCATACAGTAGACAGTGCAGATACACTGCAGCCTACTGTCGACATCACATGGACCACTGCTGATGGTAGGGTAGAGCACCGCACTGGTCCTATGTCACTGCTATCTACTGAGATGCGTCGTTTCTCAAAAGAGCTGTCCGTGTGGATGGAGTGCATGAGCAGACCCGCTGAGCAGATCGGTAACAGTGTTGCGGAGCAGATAGCATTCACTGCCACTGACACTACTGGTGCTGTCATTGCTAAGTGTGAGCTGTTTGCTGAGCTGTTTGGTAAGTGTAAATGCTGGGCAGACATTGTACACTGAGTGGGGTACAAGTAAAGTACATGGAGGATAGATAACACATGACTATCTACATCAACGGTCACAAAGCCTCAAAGACTGACCTGCGTGAGCTGGTTGAACGCTGTAAGTCTGGTACTGAGGTGATCACTGACGTGCACATCACCCCGCGTGGGTGGCTGTCGGTGAGTACTATATAGTCCACACTATTGCAGATAAAGTTAACAAAATAACATATTGATGTATATTGACAGACAGTCGGACGGTATGATATAATATAAACATGGAGGGTGAAACACATGACTATTACTGTGAGTAAGAACTATGAAGTAACGCGTGAGGACGTGGTGGCTATCCTGTCAGAGATAGATTGCCGCAGATGGTATTGTACTGTTGTATACTGTGAGTTGACGTACCAGTACGCGAGAGATAAGCTGAAGGATCCTGCATACGAGGAAGTACTTGCGCAGATGCTGTTCGATGGCGGGAAATTATACTTTGTAGACAGCAAGTACATCGACCATAGATATGCGCTGTCACTGCCGATGCTGTATGATGGTATTCGTCTGGCGATCGAGGGTGAGTATTATTCTGAGTACCACTGGTACGAGGACAGCAAGCTTGATCCGTGTAAGATTGACAGTGACGCATCTGATGTGATCCTGCAATTAGGTCTGTTTGGGAAGGTGATGTTTAGATGAGTAAGCAGTACACAAAAGACCAGCTTGCAGCGATTGCGGCGATACTAAACCAGCGTGAACCGTGGATGATCTTGGCGAGGCACTTGACGTACACAGATCATAACAGTGAGAGGAATCTTGTACTCAACGGATACAACACTGCTGCTGCTGAACGAGCCTGTATGGGATGACGGTGATGAGTATGATGCACTGAGAGTGATCCGTAACAACGAGACTCGTGATATTGAGAATGTACACTCTGTCAAAACTGACGCAACGCACAGCGATGGTACTAATATATACGTCAAGATTGGTGACAACGCGTATTTTGACCCGAAGATACTGAAGCGTGCGTTCAGAGCGCTGAAGTACCGTGATCAGACAGTTACATTGCACTACACTGTAGACAGTAAGACACAGCAGAGATACTGCCAGTGCTTGACTGATGCTACAGAGTGGGGCTACGGACTGGTAATGGCTTGTAGGATCAAGGACGAGAGTAGATTGATGGAGGTATTGAGATGATTGTACACGGTGAGTCTAAACACAACAGTGACCGTATCACTACATGGGAAGGTATTGAGCTGGCGTTCACTAACACACTGTATACTGCAGACACGTTCGACATTGCAACAGAGTTTGCCTGTGAGTGTACTGCATGCTATTGCAAAGACTGTCCCGTTGCAGACAAGTGCGGTGAATCGTTCACTGGTGAGCAGTGGCGTAAGATCAGAGAGGAGGTGTTGGCTAATGAACCGTGACCAGCTGTATCTGTTGATCGAGTGCGTACAGAACTATCTCAATGAGTGCAACAATGCGTATGCACAGCTTGACCCTGACGATGAGCAGTATAAAGAGGACTGCAAGTACTTTGAGGAGAAGACGAGAGAGTTGTTTAAGTTGCGGTCTGTGTTATTTGAGATGGCTAATGGAGGTGATAAATAATGAATTACGATACGAAACAGCGTCTGTTAAAACTGCTTAGCATGCATTATTGTATGCTTGCTGATGATCTGAAGGATCGACTGCTTAACACTGACGAGTCTGTAGATGACATCATGAGTGACTACACTGTCATGTTGAACGAGTGTAACGAGCTGGATGAACTGTTGCGGAAAGAGTCCGACCATGATACTGCTAACACTGTGCATACCGATACAGAGGATACTGTCAAGGTAGAGCCGACAGGTATCACCATCAAGTTCACTCTTGATGAGCTGCAGCAGATACAGTATGTTGTGAGTGATGCACTGAAATCTATGACTGGTGACGACTACTTTGCACAACGGTATCGTAGAATCTTGCAGGGTGCAGAATTAAAGCTGCGTGAAGCTACGAACGTAGTGTTCGGTGTCAATGAAGCGACAGTAAAGGAGACACATGATGAATAGTATCGAGTTGAGTGACAACGAACTGCAAGCTGTACACGCCGCATTGCGTGACAAGATTAGCGCCTTGAACGGAGTTCATCCATTTGTCAAGTACTATCGGCATATGCTGGAAAGCGTTGACTTGAAAATAATGGTTGCGTTCAGTACAATTAAGGAGGCACATAATGGATCTAATGACAAACCCACCGACAGTAACTGAAGCGATCGATTGCGCGTATCGTACGACCATTGATCTTGCCGAGGACTCTCCTCATATTGAGTACGTATGCGGTGCTTTCACTTGTGATGAATGCCCTGAACGCAAGACTTGCGATACCGTACGTACTGCAGACGAGTGGCGGCGTAGGTATCAAGCTTGGAAGGAGTCTCTTGAATGAGAGCGCGAACCGGTACAACACTGATACCAGACAAATTAAAGCCGGTTATATCACCATTGATATACCCTATGCTGCAGGACGTGTTGAAACGCTACAAACGCACGAGTAGCGGTTCGTCAGTGTTCGATGTGATGACGGACGAAGAATATAAGTTGTACAATAAGCTAATTGATGAAGCTTTAAGGAGGATTGAAAAGTGATCTATAGAGTAACGTGCCGGAGTTTGTCCGGTGAGATCAGACAGACTGACGACTTCAGGAGTGAAGCTGCTGCTGAGCGTTGGGCTAACACGATCAATAAAGTAGGATATTGGAAAGCTACTATTGAGGCAATCAGTGATACAAGCAAGGAGGTAAACGAGAGTGAGAGCAAATAAGGAGTCTTTGCGCGATGTACTTGTTATGCTGACTGATAGGATGAGCAACAACAAGTCTCTTGGCAGATGGCGCACGGTACGCTGCGGCGTACTGAATATGTACGTGTCAGATCATATTGTGGATACGCGTCATGAATATCTTGTGAGCGCATTCTACCGTGAGAAGCTGTTTTTCAGTATGACCTACACCGATCACGGGTCTGTTGCGAAGCTGAAGAACAGTCATGATACCGATTTCTGGGCGATTGAGCTGTTCTCGCAGTGGCTTGCGGTGTTGAAGTATTGCACAGATCTGAAGTACTACATTGACAGCGTGTCCAGTGTGGATAGAGCAAGAGAACAATATCTACGTGCAATGATTGAAACGGAGGCACCGTTGAATAATGAATAAGTGTTTAATTGAACTCTTGGACCCGCATGGTAAAGTAAGAGTACCGGCAAAAGCGTATCTGTGTGTATCTTCTACGGAGGGTGTAAGAATTCCAAATTGCAGAGTGTACGCTGCTAATCTTGACGTTAGTGAGATGGCATTGATGCTGTGGAGTGCGGAGCAGGCAATCAAGAATTGTTGTGAGCAGATACCAGGTTTACGCAAAATCATTGACGGCGCGCATGAATTCTTGGATGATTCATCAGATGTCATGTTCGATACGACAACTATCATGTACCGTCCAGAAAGTAGCGACGATGGTGACACAGATGACGAATGAACGACTTGAACAGTTACTCGTTAGAGCACTGAAGTACATTGATCCTACAATGATTGGTCTGACTGCAGAGGAATCATGTTATCTCGGTGTACCGGGCACGTATGTTGTACCTGTTACGGTAGCCCATTGGGTAGACCGTGGCGGTGGATATGAGTGTAGTAACTGTGGCAAGTGGGTAAAGGATACTGTATCTGTGTGTCCGGCGTGTAATGGGCGGATGATATGAGCGAGAACTATATTGTAATCAATGGTAAACGCATTGAACTGACTGAAGAACAGTTGAAGGCGCTGGGGATTGAAGCAAGAAATAATCCGTTTGAGAGAGTTGAAGAAGGGTGCGTGTATTATAGAATCACGGGATGTGGTAAGGTCGATGATTATGTGGAAAGTAGTGATTATACCGATTTCAAGCTTTATGCGAACAATAATTATTTCAACGACGAACGGTTCGCCAACCAAGTAGCCCTCCACCAATTGCTCTACCGCAAGCTGTTGAAGTTTGCGTATGACAATGGGTGTGAAGACAATCAAGAGTGGGATGACAACAATGTCCACTATTATATTTATTATAACCACTCTCATGCGTGTTTTGATGTTGATTGTACTGTCATGTATGCGTCCTCGGCGGTGTGGTTACCCTCTAAGCAAGCGGCAGAACAAGCCATTAAAGAAGTAGTCGAGCCGTTCATGAAAAAACATCCTGAATTTGTGTGGTGATAAAAGCTATGAAGAAATATCTCATTTATGTAAGATACAACCTCAGTGGAAATGCTGTCTATGAAGTAGAAACTGATGATATATTCCATGTTATCGGTAGAATGCATTATTGTTCATTAGAACGAATTGATTATTTTCAGTTTGTTACCGACGAACAGTTTCGCCGAGATTTCTGGAAAGAGCAAAACGTTAAAATCAGAAAATGCTCAAAGAAATGGTTGGAGTGAACAGGAGGATGAATGATGGCAAATTATAAAGAATTTTGGTATAACTCTTGGCGATCTATGATGAGTAGATGTTACAATCAAAAAAAAAACGAAAAATTATAAATATTATGGCGGTAAAGGCATATCAGTTTGCGATGAGTGGAAAAATCCAGAAGTTTTTGGTGCGTGGGCTTGTGTTAGTGGTTGGTTTAAGGGAGCAACGCTTGATAGGGTCGATAATTCGAAAGGATATTCCCCTGAAAATTGTAGGTGGTCGAACAAGAAAGAACAGGCTACAAACAGAAGCACGACTGTATTTATCGAGGCATGTGGAGAGCGTCATAGCTTAACTGAGTGGTCTGAAATACTCGGAATAAATAGAAAGACGTTGATAAATAGATATGATAAAGGAGACAGAGGAGAATATTTATTTAGACCTGTCGAACCATCATACAGCGGGTGGTCGTGGGTAGTTGATGGAGGAAAGAGAAAATGGGTAAAAGATACATAGACGCAGATGCACTTAAAGATAAAATGCAAACGCGCCATGAAGATCTTGCAAGAGACTATGGTGATTATGACAATTACGTTATGGGATTCCACGATGCACTTGAACTTCTTGAAAATACTCCTACAGCAGACGTACAGGAAGTGAAGCACGGAAAGTGGGAACATTACGGAGAATATTGTCAGTGCAGTAACTGTGAACACGTAACTGAGGATTATTGTATAGACGGAGATAATAAGTCCTGGTATTACACTGCGTTGCCGAATTACTGTAGCAATTGTGGTTATAAAATGGACTTGGAGGAGAATGAAAATGAACATTGATTGGAACAAAATTCAACAGGCTATCGAAGTCATCAAATCTGGTGTATGTAACAGATGTGACATCGACAACACTATCGTTTACAAGTGTGGAAAAATCATCCGAATTGATATCAAAGGCATAATTACAAATGACTAACCGTGAATGGCTTAACGCGTTAACTGATGAGCAGCTTGCAGCGTTCCTGACTGATGGCTTACTTTGTACGATGTGTGAGGTTAGACAGTTTATCGGACCAGTTTCGTTAAAAACTATTAAGTGGAGAGACATCAGATCTGTAGATGCAGTAACTAAGTGGTTAAAATCTGAACAGGAGTTTATGCTATACGATGAGTATAACAAGTTTGCTTGATATGTCATTCCTCGTATCAATATTTTTCACAGCGGTGTTCATTGCTGCAGTGTTAGGCTCTGCGATTGTAGCGCTGTGGGTTCGTTTAAGTAACAAAAGAAAGAGGTGAGTAGACTGAAGCCTAAACGCGGTGAGCGATGCTATCTGTCAGACTTCAGACGTTTGCGGTATACTGAAGTATCTGCGGATACGTACAGAGTTTTGCAAGATAGCGAGTTGTATGTCATTGGTGAGCATACGCATACGATCAAAGTGTCGTTCAAGCCTGACGCTACTGAAGGATATCTGATCGATAAACGTTGCGTCATGAGCGAAACAGAGCATTATAAACGGATGCGTGAATCTAAGATGCCATTAGATTTAAGAAAGGAGAAACGAGATGCTTGGTGTAAGAATGCTGGAGTACAGCGGAACGAATAAGGGGATCAACAGTAGTATACTGCCGGATGATCCGTTCCACATTGACAAGGAACCGACATTGCTTGTGAAGTGTAACGATCCTGTACCGGATCGGATCAGACGGAAGGATTTTGTGAAAGCGAAGTCTTGTATTCCTGAAGTAACGCGCTTTGAGATCACAGAAAGGGGCAACATTGTCGTCTATGTGTATGACGAAAACAGTGATTGTATGGTGAAAGAAAATGTTCCAACAGTATGAGTTTTCCGTGTATATTCCACGTGATGTAAACGAAGTATTAATCCCTCATGGCGGAGCGAGTTATGTCCTCAACACGATGCTGGAATTGATGCGGCAGGATAAACTGCGGTCAAGTGAAATCCTTTGTGACGTTAAATATTACGATAGCGTGCAAGTTAAAATCAAAGTTGAGAATGATTTCGCTGAAGTATATTTGAAAAACACCAATGGTCAAAAGTCAAAACTGCGTAACCTCCTGTTGTTCTTTGTACAGTATGAGTTTTGGACTGATGATCGTTGGCAGGAACAATTTGTGAAAGATTATGAGCGGAAGTGCGTGAAGGATGTAGCATACTGTCTTGTGCGGTTTGTCAATAGGAACGGTGATGTCAATCAGGTGCCAAAGATTGTAAAAACCGCAACGGAGGCGTTTTATGCTTATCTCAAAGGCGAAACTATACCTTGGATCTGATCCGCTGAATAATGCGAAGCTATTACTTCCGCATTATCCAATCTACTCTTTTTTCTTGCGCAAAAATCGGCAATACGAATTAGTGTATTATATCTGCGATACGCCGAAGTATAACACGCTGAAGCCGGAACGCGTGTTAGACTTACTCACAGACTTTTCCACAAAGTCAACGGGCATTCTTTGTTTCGGTCAACCTTCGATCGATCTCATGATTGAACTGTTCGATCCGTATATGACAAAGCTTGCATCCGAAGCTATCAGGAAGTACAAGTCGTATGAATTTGACGATATGTTTCAAGAGTGCAGGATGTGTGCGATAGAGCTGTATAACAAAGGGTATTACTTGAACAAATCGCTCATTGCTACTGCATTCAGGAATCGCATAATTGATGCATATCGTTGGCGTAGTAGCGCGATACGTAACGATGAGGATAATATGAAGTTCCTCTCCGATATTGCCGTATCCGGTGTTACAGACGAAGATTTGACGTTTGAAGATGTGGCTGAAGATCCTGAGTTCCGTATCACATACGAAGAAGAAATGCATCGACAGTCAATGCACGATATGTACGAGCACGTGAAACAATATATCGTTGAAGCAATTGGAGAGCGCGGCTTTGAACAATTGTTCCGTGAGATAGCTACCGGATATATGTCGGAGTGGGGTAGACGGCATCGTAGAAAATTGATGGAACTAATGGAGACGCACGGCATAACGAAAGAATACCTATACCGGATATATTACTGGAGGTGATGATATATATGCGGGTTGAATGTGTTACTTGCCAACGAGACTATATTGAATGCGCCCGATTTGGCGCTTGTTTGAAAGAAGTAACCAAAGACAAACAAGTAACTTTGTGTGAAATGACAACCACAGATTCTGACGGAGAAGTGTATAATAATAGTACCGACGAATTTTTAGAGGAGAATATGCTATGAAAACAATAGTTCAGGTATCACTTGACGAAGAAACCAACCGTTATCATGTTCATGCCGGAGAAGGTTCCAGCGTGGACGAGTGTGCATTCGCTTGCTCGGTGATCGCAAGAGTGTTCGCGAAGATGAAGTTTATCCCCGACACGAAAACGTTTGAGGATATCTTCCATAAGTATCTCACTGATCCGCAGTTTGATGAGAAGGGTGAAGATGATACTACTGCCGATGATACTACTGCCGATGATACTACTGCCGATGACGATGAGGAGGACGAAGATCATGCATGAGCGTCTTGTGAAGGGTTATGCTGATGATGCAGGCGCGGATATTATTCTGACCGAACCGGTATACTTTGAGCCGCACAGTACGACTGTTGTGGATCTGAAAGTGAGAGCGCACGTACCTGTCAGAGAAGCTGGTTTCCTGATGGCACGCACCTCTGCCGCTAAGCGCGGACTGATCGTTGCACCGTGCCCGATTGACCCGAACTACAGTGGCAGTGTATCTGCAGTGGTTCACAACGTGTCTGACGCGCTGGTTACCTACGGTGTCGGTGAAGCGTTCTGCCAGTACGTCGTATTTCCGATCGTACCTGTCAAAGCTGACCGTATCAAGAAGGAAGGTACACGCACTGACGGGGCGTTTGGTTCTACAGATAGGAGATAAGTATGGAGTTTGATTCTTTCATTACCCACAACATTGACCTGTATATGGGTAAACCGAAGTCCGGTAAGACAATCATCGCCGGAAGCTATCCGAAACCTCTGCTGTATTGTGCAGTAGGTAACGATGGCGGTGGTCGTGTTTTGCAGGCAAAGTATCCTGCTGATTGCAGGAACGGAAACATCAAAGTGAAGAATCTTCGCAATGATCCGATTATGAATGGACGTATCGCAAAGACTTCAATTGAGAAATGCGCAGAACTTTTGCGGGATCTCCGCAAGGAAGGGAATCCTTTTAAAACGGTTGTTTTCGATACGCTTGGATCGTTCCAAGAGGACTACAAGCAGTATCTCATCTTCAACAAACGCGGATCGAACCTCTCTCAGCAAGAGTGGGGTACGGTCGCAGACATGATGATGAGTATGAAAGACAACATGAAGAAGTATTCCGAAGAAAGCGGAACTATCATTGTGTGGATTACGCACACGAGAGAGTACGAACTCTATGAGACGAGCGGACTTGCAAAAGAGATGCGCATCATTCCGGACGTTACGATCAATACTGGTGTGAAGTTCATGAAAGATGCAAGCAATATTTTCTATTGCTGCAGAAAGACTGTTGAGGAGCCTAACGGCACGAAAGACACGAAGTTCCTGACGTATGTAGGACCCAATCCGGTGATGGATACCGGAACACGCGATCTAATTCTTGAGCACGGTTGCTTTGTTGAAAACTTCAGCTACGACAAATTTCAAGACATGATCGCTAAACAACAGATTGATGCTGCCGATGTGGTAGTTCAAGAAAATAATAATAAAGAAAACGAGGTAGAAAACAATGATTGAGAAGTTTGCAGATTACGAGAAGAGCCAGTATCTTGACAAAGCGGGTACGTTCACGTTCACCATTACCAATGCGGAACTGACCACCACTAAGAAGGGTGATCCGATGTGGAAGTTTGAATGCGACAGTGATGCGGGCAAGACCACGCTCTACCATGCAATCCTTCCGAACACGAAGTGGAGCTTCAACAAGCTGATCTCTGCCTGCCTGAACCTCACTGACGAACAGAAGAAAACGTTCGAATTGGACTATGAAACCATCGGACGGCAGCTTGTTGGTAAGTCGTTCGATGGTACAGTCGAGACTGACCGTTATGAGAAGGAGATCAAGATCCCGAACGATGACGGTACGTTCACCACGACTACTGAAGAGAGAACGTCATACAAGATCAGCAAATATGACGTTGCCGGAAGCAAAGTATCGAACGAGCCTCTGCCGTTCTAACACCATCAGGGGAGTCTAACCGCTCCCCTATATTCATCAGATCACGAGTGTAGCGTGTGCAACTCACGCAGATTTGTATAATTATTCAGTCGCAAATAGAGTCGCAATTGGGAGGTCGCAATATGGAGTTAGAATCAGTAACACAACGTAAAATTATGAACGCCATTCGTAAACGCGGTGGCTATGTATATAAGAACCCACAGTCTGCAATGACAGAGGTCGGTCGTCCTGACTTGACTGCTTGCATTCCTGCTAAGCTGTCTACGCTTGTACAGCTATTAGGTGAGGACGCGATAGTAGGTCTGTATTGCGGACTTGAAGTAAAGCGCCCCGGCAGACGTGGTCAACATAACGGCGGTCTTTCCAAGGGACAAATTGTAGTGTCTAAGCAGATTGAGAAAGCACACGGTATCTGGATGCGCATTGATGATCCTGCAATCATTGAGAAAACTATGGAGGTTTACATGGCATGCTCTACGAAGAATACTTGAAGAAACGAAAACCGTATCAGGCGTTTGGTGCCGAGTTCCTGCTTGAAAAAAAGCACGCTTGCCTGTTCTACAAGCCGGGTCTTGGTAAAACATATCCGACAATTGAAGCAACGAGAGAAGTTGTCAAATCGGGTAAGAACAAAGTTCTTGTTCTAAGTACTGCGGATGCCATCAGAAAGATGTGGTTGACGGAGATTAAACCGCAAAACGTACTTCCAAATAATACTGTGTATATGACTTTCAATAAAGCAATTCAAGAAGAAACTGCATATGCGTTGACGCATCGTCATTGGGATGTGATTATTGTAGACGAAGCTCATAAGTGTAAAGGCGTTAGCACTAAGACCTCAAGACTTCTGCATAAACTGACTAAACACGCCGAATACGTTTTTGGTCTGACTGGTACTCCGCGTGGTAACACTGACGTGGATATCTACTGTCAGCTGCACAACCTGAATGTATCCGAGTGGGGAACGATACCGTACACGAAATTTGTTGCCACAATGTGCGATACGAAGAATATCTATACCGGTTCGCGTGTTGTACAGGTACCGACTGGTATCTCGCCGAAGTATCAAGCTGCATGGGACGCAAATCTTGCACTCTACACACAACGTGTCAACTATGATGACGGCGATGTAGATATGCCTGATCTTGTTATTACGCCGATTGACATTTCATATACGATGAACGAGCGTTATCTTGATGCAATGGAAGGCGTGATCTCTATCGGTGAGGAAGAGACGACAGTAGCTAAACTTGCCGCTCTTGCCAAGCTGCACGAACTGGCGAACGGGTATATGTACTACACTGATCTCGATGACAACCGGCTCATTGATTTAGTCGCTCATAATAATAAGCTTGACTGGCTCAGATCGAACTTGAAGCCGAACAGCGTTGTTGTGTATCAGTATGCACAGGATCGTAATGATGTTGAATCATTGCTTGATAGTATGCAGTTTGAATATACAGACGATCCGGAAGAGTTCAAGAAAGGTAACGCGGATATCTTGATTCTGCAGTGCTCCCGTTGTGAGTCATTTAACTTGCAGATGTGCAATAACTTGATTTTCTACACCATGGATTACAGTTATATCAAGTACAATCAGATGCTTCACCGAGTATGGCGTATTGGTCAGAAGGAGCAAGTAAACATTTACGTATTGATTGCTAAAGGGACGATTGAGGAGGACATTTGGAGCGCGGTACAGAACAAAGAGATGTTAGCCGACTTGTTTATGCGTGTGAAAGGAAACTATAATGGATAAAAATCTTGAACGACTGGAACGAATCTTCCCGAATAGCAAGTACGTGAAGATCGCAAAATATGATGCTGAGAGGTTCGCAAATGAAGAATACGATAGCAGTAAAGATTGCAAATCAACAACTACCAAGTGGAAAACGTGCCCTCTCAATTACGAAGAAGCTCAAGCTGCAGTTGAAGAAGGCTACAGAGTCGGTTGGGTTGTTCCTGAAGGATATTGCGTTATTGATATTGATAACCATGATAGTCCTCGTTCCCAAGAAGTGGTGGAGAAACTTCTGAACTATTGGGAAGTCAAATATAACTATAACTATACTTCTCGTGGTATTCATCTCGTATTTAGAGACGGCAACAAGACGCAGCGTACTTGCTCTAAAGTAAAGTGCGGCTTGAACATTGAAGTAGATGTACGTGCTGCGGGTACAGGTTATATTGCTCTGCCAAGCAATGATCCGCATCGCAAATGGGGTACTTGGGTCGATAACGTGGAGGAGCTGCCATATTTCTTGCGTCCGGTAGGTATTAAAAATACTCCGTCATTCATCGGATACAATGATGGCGATGGACGTAACGATGCTCTTTGGAAATGGCGTAATTTCTTGGAGCAGACTAAGCGTTTAAGCAAGTCTGAGATTGAGAAAACAATTAGAGCCATCAATGAAAACCTGTTTGCAGTACCGATGCAGAATACCGAGTTGTATAGTACGGTATTGAGAGAGCTTGATACCGAAGATGACACACAAGATGGACAGAAAGAATCTAAAGCTAATAGATACTCAAAGCTGGCTAATGATCTCGTCAAGAAGCGTGACTTGATTAGTATGGGTCCAGACGTGTATAGCTTTAACGGCGTGTATTATAAGCCGATCTCCGACTTGGAAATTGACTCTATGATCTGCACAGATTTGAGCGAGAACATTGCGATCAATGGACGTAGAGAGATCAGAGAGTTTATCAAAGTTAAGACACAGATCGCGCCTGAGGATATGAATCGTGAACGCTTCAAGATTGCTTGCAAGAATGGTATCATTGACTTGCGCAACGGTACATTGGAGTCTGCAAACAAGATGGAGTACAATACGATTGCTATCCCTTGTGAGTACGATCCCGATCCGGAATATTCTTCGCGTATTGACCAATTCATCAAGGAAGTCGCTAATGGCGACGTTCAAAGGATGAAGTTGCTGTATCAGGTTGCAGGATACTGCCTTGTCAAGGATAATTTTATGGCGAAGTTTTTCATCTTCCAAGGCAACGGCGGTACCGGCAAATCGACATACACCCGATTGATTGAGAAAATGTGCGGAACGAATAATACGTCTCATGTTGGTTTGAACAAGTTCGATAACGACTATTACATCGCATCGACCAAGAACAAGCTGGTGAACATTGACGATGACCTTGCGTCTAACAAGCCGTTGGCAGATACCGGACGGTTTAAGTCTATTGTTTCTGGCGAAGTTATAGCTGTCCGGGATCTATACAAGAGCGTTGCAAGATATCGTCCGTTCTGTACTTGTATCTTCTCTTGCAATAACTTGCCGAGAATTATGGATAATACTGCAGGATTGTTCCGTAGAATGGTACTGATCGAACTGAACCATCGCGTAGAGAATCCAGATCCGCAATTTATCGCCAAATTGACCGATATGGATATGAAATACTTCTTGTTCAAAGCGGTTGAAGGTGTTAAACAAGTGATTGAAGAGGGACACTTTGCAATCAACGACAGTGAGGATGCTCTGCTGCGGAAGTTTCAGCGAAAGCAGTCTGCGCTTAATGAATGGCTGTACGAGAATCAGATCAAAGCTGGAGAGCTTGATGGCAAGATGCCGTCCGCATTGTACGCTATGTTCAGAGAGTGGTGCACTCGTAACGGTTTTGAAAAACCGGTATCATCTACTACGTTCAAAGACACAATCTGCTCTATGTACGGTATGTATGTTGGCGTTGGAAGTGAACTTGACAAATATGGTTTACGTATACAACGGTTCTGTATGCTTGAGGGTGCCGATCCTGAAGTTTTCCCGTTCTAACGAGGTGTAAATATGAGATTGAAGTTCTTCGACTTTGAGGTTTTCCCCGAATGGTGGTGCTGCACATTTGGGGATCTCCCGGATGATGTTACCGAACTCCAACATCTGCAAGAGAGTTTAAAAGACTCATTCCGTGTTGTCACCAGTGATGATCCGAACGCACGTGACGTGTTCATGAAAGAGTTCCGTGATGGCAGTGTTATGACCGGATACAACATCAAAGGATATGACCTTGAAATCACGAACGGTGTCTATCAGTCGTTCGATCCTGAAACGCTCTATTGCTTGTCGCAGCTGATTGTCAATAAAGAAAAGCCGAAAGATCAAAAACTTGCCCAAATGCTGATACCGTTCGTTACGAAACGATACAATGGTGCAACGTATCTTGACTTGTTTGATTCAAGTACCGGCTCGTTGAAGAACAAAGAAGCGATTCTCGGTCTTGATATCCGTGAAACAACTGTACCGTTCGGTAAGCGCAATTTGACGCAGCAGGAAAAGGATGATATCATCGTTTACAATAAGCATGACGTGTGGTCGTCCATGTATTGGTATCTCGATACTGTCAAGCCATTCGTAGATACCCGTTTAAGCCTCTGTAAGGTCTTTAACCTTCCGTTGGAGTATGGATACAAGAAAACGAACGCTTCGCTAATTGGGCTGGTTCTTGACGCCAAAAAGATGCCCTTCGCGGACGAGACAAAGATTGATATTGAACTGCCGCTGCAGATCCGCTCGTATTGCAAGGATAATCTCCCGACATACATCTACGAGTATATTCTGCATAACAACAAACCACTGACCGTTGAACTATTCGAAAACATTGTGAAGTTCGCTGATGGCGGTATCCATTCCGAATACAATACTGATCCGTACAAAATACTGAAGTCAAAAGACCGACCGGTGTTGCACATCAAGAGTAATGCCGAGTGGGTATTGATGAATGCAGATGCCGGTTCATACTACCCGTCAATCATGATCTTCCTGCACACATTGAGCCGGTGTATTCAAAAGCCTGAATTGTTTGTCAAGATCTACAACGAGAGACTTCGTATCAAGCATCTTGAGAATCCAACACCGGAAGATGTTCTGCTGCAATTAGTCTACAAGCTGATTCTGAATACCACGTTCGGTGCAAGCGGTTGTGAAGGTCTTGATCTATATGATCCGTATATGCGTACTTGTACTTGCCGATACGGGCAGTTGTTCCTTGCCGCGTTTGCGAATAAAGTCTATACTGTCCTTGACGGTAACGTAAAGATCATTCAGACGAATACTGATGGCGTATTATTCTACTGCCGCCGCAAGGATATTCCTACAATCAAGGCTCTTATGCAGGAGTGGCATGAGTTGAGCGGTATCACGCTTGAAGATGAATACGCAGAGGAGATTTGGCAGAGAGACGTTAACAACTATTTGATGATTAAAGAAGGCGGCAAGGTGAAATGTAAAGGCGGTTGGCTGAACCACAGCAAGCGTGTTAAGGGATATCCTCGCCTTGCACCGCTATCATCGTATGCAGTCGGTAAAGCAATCAATGACTACTTGACGAAGGGCAAGGACATTAAGACTTCAATCCGTAGCAACACTAACCTTGAAGATTTCATGATGACCTTCATCGTTGGCGGTACGTTCGATAGAACCGTGTATCGTTATGGCAACGGTATGGAGAGCGATAGTATCCGTAACACGAGAATGATTGCGTCAACCGATACGCAACTTGGTACGCAGTACAAGGTGAAAGGGAATCAGTATATCAAGTGCGCGGGTTGCCCCGACCATGCGTTACTACTGGACAATGATGTCAGATCTATTGATTTTGACCAGTATAAGGATCAGATTGACTATGACTTCTATATTCGACTTGCGAAAGATAAACTCTCCGGTTCATGGCTGGATCTTGACGGGTCTGGTGTGGTAAGAACGCATCAGTTTGATTACTTTGACGTTCAGAATCGTAATATCTGGTCAAAGAGGAAAGCAAAATGTGGATAAAGGAAGAGTATCTGTTCAATGATGTGGTATTCTCAACGCTGAATGGATTCTACGATTATATCACTCAACGCTGCATCGGTAAACGATCGTTGAAACTCGTATCAAAAGAGAAAGGGCACCTCAGATTGAGATGCCCTCTTGTTGGAGATTATTTGGATGTTTACGGGGATGATTGGGAAATTACGTGGCTTGACGATGAGTTGTCTCACAATGGATGGTACAAACTCACTTGACGAAGCCTTGTTTGGTTTTAGTCGAGCGATATACGTTCTTCTTTGCACCAAGAGCAATCAACGCGTTGTACTCACTGTCAGATGCGTAATACTTGTAATCTTTCGCCTGCGTCAGAATATACGCCTTCGCAATAGAGCCGTTATTGAGCATGATACGCTTGATGACGGCTTTTTTCTGTTCGTCAGTCATTTGCGAATATTTCAACTGCGCGCGTTTGCCCTTATCGTTCTCTACGGTGTATTTGCGTTTATTGCCGAATAGGTATCCAAGCTCCTCGTTGTTTAATTGTCCATAGATCTCGTTGACGACTTGAATGCCGCTTGTTGACAGACTGACTTTCTCATCGTTAATCTTATAGTCACCTTTCAAAGCGCTCTTGTTGATGCCCAAACGGAGTGCTTCTTTTTCGTACTCACTGATCCGAAGAGGCTCAACCTTGATTGGTGAGTTTTTGTTGATAGCGTTCGCAATGAACGTACCGATATCACCGCCAAGATACTTGATTTGTTTCTCTCCAGTGTACGGATCGACTGCATACCAAGTGTTACCGTAGAACGGTACAACATTGGATACGATACGATTGATCCGCCCTTCGATCTTGGTGGAGAACTGCATATTGCGTGTCTTAGTAACGTTAGCGAACATCTTCCAGAACGCCGGTACCAGCATGGTAGGAATATTGAGCAACTTATCCAACACAAAGTCTCCAAGGTTACTACTGTACCGTGTCGAATTGTAAAAGTCTGCCAGCGTGAAGCTATCGAACAATTGTGATGCCGCTTGTGTGAATACACCTACGAAATTGCTCATATCCTTGTCAGTCAAGAAGTTGTTGAATCCGTTGGCGATGGATGCACCAATCAAGAAACCGTCCATGCCATAAATGTCGGAGAGTCCAAACTCAACATCACCAATGCGCATTTTGATGTCATAGTCATCGTCATCGAAACGGACAATGCCAAGTGCTGCAAGAGCTATCGCAATAGCAGATCCCATTGTACCGACCAACCCCTTGCTGATATCTTTCTGCACAAGGTATTTCGCAAACTGTGGACTCGTGGTACGTTTGCCGTGTTGTTTGAGATCTTCCATACGAGCAATTGTATTCTCCAGTTTGCGCATACGATGGATTGCATTAGCCAATCCAACGGGTGTATACTTCAGTCCTTCGATTGCCCAGTTCAGCGATGCTCCAGCGAACGGAAAGATCTGCTTGTACATGAAGTTAACGATGTCTGCTTTTTTGGTGCCGTAATGATCTTCAATGTAGGTATACGCTTTGTTCTCCAAGTCAGTAACGAAGTTGCGCTTGTGCATATACTCTTCAGCCGCCATCACATATGCGTCTGCAACGTGCCGCGCCACATCCCCGGAGAGGTTCTTTGTCAAGTCTACATTGTCTGCGGTGAGAGTTTTCGCAACAACGTCTACGAACCGGCTATTCACCCACTTGTCATCGGACAACATTTTGTAGATGAACTGCTGCATTGCTTTCGTCCAACGCCATCTAAGCGTGTTATCCATGCCGTAGCGCATCCGTAACTGGTAGAGTACTGTGTTAGCAAACTCATTGGATGTAGCTTTCAGACTTCTCGATGTACGAGTATCGTACTTCATTACTGCATCGGATATTGCGGCAAGTACCCCGGATTTAACGATCCGCTCCTTCACAAAGTCTATCGATTCTTGTGTGGGTTTGATAACTGCAAGGTTGTATTGCTCACTGGTGAATACTTTACCGTCTGCGTCTGTATAAGCAATGGTTTCTTTGTTCTGTTCGCTCGTCTTGTACAACTTTTGGAATAATTTGCTAATTGCAGATTCGCTACGAGCAACCCGACTAACGAATGCATCATTCGCTTTCGTTGCGCCTTGGATCATGTAGTTAGTAGTCCAGTTACGAATCCAAGTACCGGGAGACGAGAGCATCATCATACGTTCAAACGCCAGCAAACGTTCCAGAACTGTAGACTTATACTGAGCTTTTGCGGTAACAAGTTCGTAGAGTTTATCCTTATTTTTTACGAATGCGTCATAGTCTCCAGCAGCGAACGCTTTACCGAGTGATTCCGTGAGTGCTTCAATGTCTGGATCGTTAGCGTCAAGACCCGCTCTGCGTGCAAGAGCCTTGATTGACTGACTATATGGGTCAAAGTTGTGGAGTATTGCTTTCTGTACTGCAAGCACTGCACCGCCAGTAGATGCCAGATTGTCATACAAATGCTGAATCGCATCACGTTTCTCGGCTGACAATTTGAACATCGCCTTGCCATCCATCTTCAATAGAGCATACAACGTATACATTTCTGTAGCGAGATATACACGCATCTGATCTGCATCGGTCGATACTTTAGCTGTCAGGTACCAATCTGCAATAGCATCTGCCTGTGCCTGATCCAACTGCAGGACTTTGTCGCTCATGTTGTCAATGAACTGCTGATAGTTCATCTCAAGATGCGCTTCATCTGTAATCGGAGAGCCTTTGACTTCGGTCTTGTTATAATTGGTGTACTCGGTATCCAATGCGGAACGAACGAATGACGGCATCTCTTGTGCGGAATCAACGCTCACTTTGTTACCGGAGAAACTGTATGTTTTAACCATCTTACTTTCTGCCGGGTTTGTCTTTGCGATCTGCTCCAGTCTCTGACGAAGTTCTTTCTGACCTTTCTGATAATCGGCGTAGGTGTTACGGTCGATATACGCACCGGAATGGACTTCAGAAAGCAATGCACCAAGTTTACTGTCTACTGCTTGTAATTTATCTGCCGAGAGCAGCTTACCCTTCTTGTCGTGAATCAGTTCGTTGTTGAGTTTACCGTTGCTGTCAAACAAGCCATAGTACGGGGACTTCGGATCGGACGCTTTCTGCAGCATGAGTTTCTTCGACTTGTCGTTGAGTCTGTCCATGATCTTGCGGTACTTGTAACGGATGCTATTGCTGATGGTAGGTGCAATCTTAACGATATTATCAAATGTCAACTGTTCAGCGTTTGCACTTTCTCCACTTAATAACATATCTGCGAGAACATAGAATGTGTTAATATCAGTATCCGAAAACGTACTTTCTTTCAAACGAGTTCTGAACAATGCTGCGAAACTATCCAATTCAACAGACGTAAGGAGATCTTCAATCTTTTCGTCACTAAATGTCGGATTTACGAACTTAAAGAGTTTCTTGACAAATGACAAATCTTCATCAGAAGATGCCGCTTCAACGATTAGATCAATTTTTTCAGATCGAGGAATTGCAAGAATTTCCGGTGGAATATCAACTACGATGGATGTAGCTTCTGTGAGTTTCTTGTCAGCGCTAATCGACTTTCCTTCTTTTATACCGTTGAAGTCTTTACTGTTGCCCTTTTCGTTGTATTTTCGGAAAGATCTTTCGCCTATTGCTGCACGAGCAAGAGAAGCTAATGTACCGTCGTAATGAAGCATGATTTGCATTCTGGAAATTTTTACATCTTCAGTACCACGATTGTAAAATTGATCGACATAACGTTGATATGCTGTTCTGTTAGTGCTTAACGCTGTTTCATTCATTACTATCAGCGTAGTTTCAACGTCATCAATTTTTATTTCGAGTAGACTCGGATCTGTCTTCTTATAAAGATTATCTAATGCGAATGCTACTCCGGTATTATGTTGCAACGTATCCAATTCGTTGAATGTTTTAACCGGAGAGTCATGGAAGAAAGCGTCTCTGATAGCTTTGAATGTACGTTCTACAATTGCATTCTGTATCGGATTGTTAGCTTTCAACGATGTGGTACGAAGATAGTCCATCACGTCAGCACGTTTCAGAGTACCGCTTTCAGTACCGTTAATTTTGTTCTGCAAGATCGGATCCAAATTGTCATTCAGCACGAACTTCTGCATCGCATTACTCAACTGGACACGACCGTTCTTGCCGACAAAGTATTGCAAATTAGTACCATCGTACTTGCTCTTTGCTACGTTTCTTGTAGCAGTAGGATACTTGTAGTTACGCGATATGATCTTGCCGTTCTCATCATAGGTGATAGTCTTCGTGATGAAATTGTCGCTCTTCTTGCCGGTAGTAACAACTTTGCGGAGTCTTCCTTCAGGATCATAATACTCAGTCTTTTTGTTGTCTTTGTAGTACTTCTTCGTGTATCCTGCCATCGCACCGCCCTTCAATGTTGTTTCGACTGGCAAGTTGGTAATGCGTGTCTGCGGTTCAATATCGGATCGGAACGTCATCTCAACACTGTCGAGATTGTTGACTGAGTCTTTCTTCAGTGCAAGATCGGAACCTTTAGCAAACATGGCATCACCAATCTTCACCTTGCCAAAGAATACGTTAGCTTTCACGTTACCATCAACGTCGGATTGCAGGGTCTTGTCCTGCTGCAGATACGCTTGAATATCGGCTTGTGTACCACGGCAAAACGTCTCATATGTGCTTGTGTCTGCGATACGGAATGTCGTGTAGTTCTGATCGCCAATAACGTTCGTCTGCTGAATGCGAATGACCGGAATCTCCTGCTGCAAGAATTGCTGGAACGACATCTCCGGATTCAGCATATTACCGGTGCTAACATAGAGCAGGAACTTAGACAGCGTACTCAAATCTTCATTGAAATCGAGCATCTGTACCAACTCACTCTTAGTTGCTTCGTTCGTGCGCCAGTCTTTTGCAGTGTCCTCTGTAGCATCAAGCCTTGTGTCGATTGCGCCAAGATCGGTAGCAATTTCAAAGTTCGAACCGATGCCACTGATCACGTCTGCCATTGTTGCTCCGTTTTTCAACTGCGATTCAATGTCTGCGACTTTAGCAACACTTTCGTCTACGGACAACTGGATTTCTTTGTCGAGCAGAGGGTCACGCACGGTTATTGTGTTGCCGTCGGTCTTGACATATTCAATCTTGTGATCAATAGACTCACTCTCATACGATACCGATTTCTTGTTCGGAATCAAGCTGTAGGCACGCATGGCTGCGGTAGATCCAACGTTGGTCAATGTAGTGCCCCACGGTAATTGCAGCGTCATTTGATGACTGCCGTGCTGTTTGTCGAACGCGTAACGTACTACGACCGGCATATACTTTACACCGTCTGTACCGCTGAAACCAAACGCACGATATTCTGTAGAACCGTAGTACAAGAAATCGTTGACTGCATCCACCAAATACGCGGACGGCAGCAACTTACCGTTCCTGTCAAGCACCACTTCGGGTGCATACTTCTGCAGTTCGCTTACCACTCGTTTGAATGTAGGATCGTGAATCGCGTCTTTCGCTGTAAACCAAGTAGCAGTGCCTGTAGCCATGAAATTATTAACTTCAAGGGCGTGCTGGAACTCGTGCGCAATTACGTTTTGAATGTACGTCGGTCCTTTAGCGATCGTTGCGTTGGAGATGTAGATCTTGTTATCGATACCAATGTTGAGTTTGTTGTACGAGCCATAATAACCATCTGCAGATACGTTGTCTGGCATCTGATCGGTAAACACTACCGTGATGTCTTTCAACGATCCGGGCAGATACTTCTTGTCGATGACTTGATCGATACGATACTGATGACTCGTTTCAAACACCGGCAGATCTTTGGTGAACATCTTCTTCACCGGTGTCAGCTGCCCAAGAGTGAACGTTCCATCGTTCATTTCTACAACTGTCAGACCTTTGTCAATCTTCGGCAGATAATCTGTAGCGAGGTATGCTCTTGTAGTTAATGCTGTAACTCTGCCGTACTGCTTTTGAATAGCTTCTTGAATTTCCGGTTTCAGCAGGTCAGGTCTTGCGATAATATCGTTAATAGTAAGTGTAGCTTTTGCGCCAGCGCTCACGTTATTAGATACCAACTTCTGCATTTCTGCATTCTGTTTACCGGCAGGGAGTACGTCTTTTCGGTCATCGAACATTGTATTTCTCTGTGCAAGAATCTTGTCGCCGAAAGCATTAACACCTTCAATTTTCAGATCATCACTACCTCTGTAGGTTATTGTACGTCTGCCGTATGCATCGGTACCAAACTCTACCGTATAATCGGGTGCGTATCTGTTGAATTGCTCTGCACGGAGTTCAGCAATAGATGCGATACCGTGTTCTGCCATATATGCACGGTCTGCATCGGTCAGTTTCGTGTCAGAGAGCATATCACTCAATGTGAGTTTCTGTCCCTTCAGATACTGTCCAAAGAGTACGCTCGGTACACTAACCATTGCGGGGTAGGTCTTATTGTCGTACTTCAGGTTCCAAATCGCATTCGCGCCGCTTTCCAATACATAGAACGCTTTATTGCGTGCGAATCTGTCTGTACTCAACATCCCTTGATACACTGCATTCTTTGACTCTGCAGAGATCGGCATAGTCTGTACAACACGTTTCAGCGTTTCTTTGTCAGCATCCGTAATGTTACCGTCAAGAACTCTGTCACGCATACTCCAGAACCATGTATTCTGTTTAATATTATCACGTACCGCGTTGCGTCTGTTCGCAGGGAACAATTCGACAACGGACTCAACGTCTGCTTGCGGATGAACGATGGCGTACTCGATCATCGCTTCACGCATGAATTTCAGAGATGCATTCAACTTGTTATTCTGTACAGCCTCTGCAAGATTCTTCGGTGTAGACGTAATCAGGTCGCTCAACGAGCGAACAAACGCGAACAAGTCTCTGCCAGAAATATTGCCTTCACCGGTGTGCATATCGCTGGTTAACAGACATCTTCGGAAAAACTCTTTATCGAACAAGAGAGCAGTGACCGCTTCCTCTTTGGTAGCATCACCATGATTCTCGGTACCATGATATACGTCGAGTACTTTATCGATGACGTCTGCGTAATTCGTCATATCGAGTGTGGATTCAACCAGCCACTGCTCTGCGGAGTTATTAAATATCTCTTCGACGGACGCGTTCTCCAAAGTAGATTCATCAATCACCAAAGCGCTCTTGCCTTCAGCTTTAACGATACTGCAAGGTACGTGCTTTTCAGTAACAACAACAGAATCAACATTCTTGTCTTTGATAATCTGCTTAGCTTTCTTAGATACTTTTTCTTTAACTGCGGCATCTTCGCTCTTGCCATCAATGACTGCAGTGATTGCTTCCGCTTTCTTCTTTAGCGCATAATCTGCAGCTTTCTTGAACAAAGCAGACTGCGTATCTGTATATGCTTCAACTGCTGCAGTGACCAGCTTGTTTGAGCGGATAACGGCAGCGTTGTTATAATCACCGCGAGTAATATGACCCTGCACAAGTGTGAGCCACTGATTTACGTTGTTCTGCATATCCTGCGACATCTGACCGTAAACGGATGTTACAAGCTGCAAAGCTGCATAGGTTTCTGCTGCACCCTCGGTGATCTCTTTCTCCAATTTTGAGCGTTTGCGCTTAGGCATGGTATCCAGCTCACCGCTCTTCTCCAGTTCGTTGTAGTCCTCCAGCATATCGCGAACTTCTGCAACATTCTGTACGAACGAGTTCAAATCGATACCGTATTCCCATGCGGCAATGGGATTCATCTTTTTAGCAACTACTTCACCGTCATCACCAACGACATACTGCACCGCTGACGTTCTTGCTTTAGCGCGTTCAAGCTTTTTAGTAATCGCGTCAACGTCTACGTTTCCCTGCTCCAACTGTTTGGCGTAATACTTTACAAGCGCGTCATTAACTGAGCCACTAATCGCCTGTTTAGCAATCTGATAGCCACTTCCAGCTAAAGACGTGAGCGCTGCTACTACGAATGTGTTAATCAATGCTGTTGGATCTGTTTGTCCAGCAGTGAGACTCTTCCAATAGTCATCGCACATAATATCGCTGAACCGCTGATCGAGGAACCATGTGGCAGTATCTTGGAACACTTCTTCAAGACCTTCCTGCAGCATATCTTTCGCGATACGTTTGAGTCCGGCTTTAGTAAACGTGCTCTTCAGTTTACCCGCACGGAGTGCACCGGTGCCGTTACGCATTTGATCTACTGCTGTCGGACCGAACATCTTACCAAGAATCTCTTCTACGCCGATCTCTACTGCTGCTTTCAGTGATGCATTGAGCAATACTGCTCCAGCATCAACTGTCAATCCCTGTGCATATGCTGCTTCGTATGCTTCATTGATACGCCCCATAGTGATAGCACCGTAGAACGTACTCTTACTTGCAACGGATGCAACTGTAGCAGCAGTTTCAGCGGAGACGCCCGCTTTCTGCAATAATGCTCCAGCACCTTGTCCTACTAGCATGGATGGGAGCATTTGACCGATAGTATAAGTGATACCGTTAGCGTATTCGCCAAATGACGATACACTACCGTCAACATTGCGCGAATATGTCCACTCGGATTCAAAACTGTCGATCCAGTCGCTCAATCCGGACGTGTCTCTGTAGACATTATTAACTCCTTCGAGAAATGCGTCAAAATCGCCCTGCGTGATAGCTTCGTTAATACCACCCGGCAAGGACGCAAGACCGCGACCAATGTCGGTGAAACCTTTCAACGGTTCGAGTACGAGCGTTGACAATGCGGTTCCCATGACCTTACCAAATGCGCTGCGCTCGTCTTTCTCCAATTCTTTGCGTTGAAGTTCTACTTGCTGCTGCTCGTAGTTATTACGCGCATTGAGCATATATTTGGTATAATCGTACTCGGTCATATTAGTCTTGACCGATCTACCTTCGTTGTCAGTGATTTCGTATTCTTTTAACTTTTCTCTGTCGCCGTATGCTTCGTTGTACAATGCGGTCATTTTACGGTCGGTGTCTGCGTAATCAAGGTTGTAATCACTTCGAAACTTCTCCGGGTCAAGGCCTTCCGTCTTATTCAATGCGTCAAGATACACGTTAGCAGTACCGCTATTGACTGCATTAGCCCACTGATCTGTACTGAACTTAGAATGTCTTGCCGCTTCGCTGTACATTCTGTCGTAGCTACTCTGAATCGGTTGTAATTTGATTGGCATTTTATGCTCCTTTCTTTATTGCCCACCGCTTATCGCCATGTGCAATAATAGAGCGTACTTTAACATACGCTCTATTACTATTATACGTTATAATGCTAAAATTTGCCGCTAACTCCACCAGCACGAGTATTAGTACTTACGCTTTGTTGATTCAAGAATGCAGCGATTGCAGAGTTGTATGCAGCACGCGCTTTCTCTTCATCCTCACGTGTCGCATTGTAGCTTCTAACGCCCTGCGTTACACCAAATCCAATAGCACCGACAAGCGCACCTATTGCAGTACCAATGGGTCCTGCTGCACTACCAGCCAACGCACTTGCGCCCATTGCAGAAAGTGCTCCACCCATACCGCCTGCAATAGTGCTGCCAACGACTTCTCCAGCGTCTCCCGTTCCAGCTGCACGGTACTGACGTTTCAACTCTTCCAATTGATCACGCAAGCTGTTATCGGTGTACTTGAAGGACTTAGCCAATGCATCATATTGCGAGATGACCTCGTCGAATGCAGCATCTACTTTCTTTGCAGATGCACTGTCTGCCATTAACGCGTTCAAATTCTCCACTGCGCTCTTGAACGGTTCGTATGCGGCTTCAATCTCACCCTGTTTCAAGCCGTACTGTCTCTCTGCAAAGGAATACACGTTGTCTTGACTCATGCGACCAAACATAGTATTGAACATACTCTGTCCAGTGGTGGTACCGTCATAAGTAGGATCATACGAGAACGCATACTGTGTGTTCGCCCACTCAGGCAGATCTTCGTACGTCTTCTCTCCGCGCAAATAGTCTTGGAACGTATATGCCTGCGTGTCAGCACGCTGCGCCATATCCTGCTCCATCTGCTCGTAGAAATCAATACCAGCCTGTGTCAGATTGCCTTCGTTATCCATAAATTTAGACAGCATCAGAGCTTCATTCATCAAACCGGTTTCAGTCTCAACGCCTGCTTCGTCCGTAGCAATATTGAGATATTTCTTCCAGTTTGCTTCTTCAAATGGATCGTAATATCCACTGCCTGCAAGATCACCCTTTTGATGCATATCATACATCTTGCGCAAGTAGTCCCAATGCGCCTGCTCATACCGTTGTACGTAATCCGCTTGCTGTTCAAGGTTCTTCGTAACGGTGCTGCGATATTCTCCCATGTTCTCACTGATCGTAGCTTGATTCTGCAAGTAGTTCTGCAAGTAGCTATCGTATGCAGACGCTAACGCGTCATCAATGGATGCAATAGCTTCAGTCTTGTATCCGGTACCAACGTTGGAACCAACAATAGCAGCTTTATTCTGCAATGCAGACTGGTACGCTTGATTCATACTTGCTGCGTAGTCCTGCTCCACGTTCGCCATTGCGGATTGCTGGGCAAGATCAATAGCACCGTAAGCCTGACCCCATGTCCGCTGTCCACTGGTATCTCTGTTTAACCGCTCCAATTCGGAACGGATTCCTGCTTTTGTAAATGCCATGTTATCTCACCTCCCGCGATACACGGTATCTGACGGATACATTACTCAACTTGATCGGTTTGATCAAATCTGCATCCATAACCGTGTCATCCGAATATACTTTGAATTGGAACTCGTGCAGTTTCATGATGTGTAGTCTATACAAGTAGGTACGAATCAAGTTGATACCGTACTCAACATTCTTCGTTGCGTTCTCGTAGATCGTATCCCGGTATGCATACGTATCAAGATTGAACAAACAGCTATCGTCATCCGAGACTCCAAAGAACGTGATAGCCTGTACACTCTTGTAATAATTGAGTGCACTCAAGTGCAGTTTCTGACTTTGGAAGAACCAGTTGATGCGTGTACCGTCATCTGTGTACTCCATATTGCCAAGAGTGAATGCGGTATGTGCATTAGCATCACCGATGTATTTAACTTGCTTGATCAATGGTTCATTGCCTTTCGACCAGACCGCGAGTACTTCAATAGGCAACTCTTGCCTCCACCAGCTACCATTGCGAATATCAAGCAGCCATACTGTATTTGAGCCGTTATACGCTGCAATCCAGAAGTCTTTCTTGTACAGCTTGACAGCTTTGCCTTTTAGGAACTCTTTCATATAGTTGAACACTGAGTCACTGATTGGAGTCGTTGCTTGCTCACTGGATGCAATGAAGTTCTGATACGTCAAAGCCATAATTCCACGATCGGTCGGGAAGTACGTAGTTACTGAATCATCTGACGTAATAACGTTAGCGCCCTTGCGCAGACCGAACTGCAGCTTGCTCTTGTAGTATCGGTAAGTACTAACATCGCTGTCATACACGGTGTAATAGATCTCGTCCTCAAAGAACACCGCGATTGTTGTCTCATTGATCTGATGCAGTTTGGTAATCACGTTGTCGAACTCGTTGACGTTCTTTTCCGGCAAGTAGAACAAGAACTCTCCGTCATCGTCATACCGGTTCTCCGTGATGTACAACTTGTTACCTACCGCAAAGAAGTAACTATTCAAGTACAACACGTCATATACGTTTAAGTTCTGTACTGCACCCTGTTTGGTGTAGTACAATTCGAACGTGTCATTGCTGAATCGTGTGAAGATGTGGTTGGTTCCGTTTACGGCTTTGTAGTAGTTGTATACGGTAGTGGTCGATTCCAAAGCCATACCATCGAGCGCTTTTTCAGAAACAACTACGTTCGTTACAGTAGAGAATTCAGTCTTGGTAAAGTCATACATCGTCTGATTAAGCGAAACTTTTAATACATTATCGTAAACCGGTTTCAGTCTACCGTTCGGAACCTGTACGGCTAACGTATACGTACCAACACCGTTTTTATCAACCACGGTCGCGTCATTACCGTACAACTGATTCTTGAAACAATAAAGTCCTGCAATCTGATAATTTCCAGCCGAATCTGTTGTTCCTATTTTCGGAAGATATGCAAAATAGGAATCTATAGACAACTGCAATAAGCAATTGTCAAAAGACAAACTATCTATACCGTTATAAATATCAGTACGATCGATTGCTGTAGGAGAAGATTTACGTATGATAATGAATTTACGTTTGCTGATGTTAGACTCATTAGAGCTATAGGTAACAACCGCAGAGTCTGCATTTATGACTGCGCCATCTGCTATCGCATTGATGTTACCAAGCGTAGGATCATGTCCTATATCTTTCTCATATCGAGTGTCGGCTTCTCCAAAATTGTAGCAAATATATGTTGTACGCAGATCACCTTCCGCTTCTCTAACGGCATATACATATTGCAGTTCGTCAATATAATAATACGCAGTTACAATCCAATCATCGTATTTTGAGAATCCAGTGACGCTCGTTAACAATGTTGGTGTAGGTATTGCAAGAGAACCATCTTCCTTTGTTGATACACAAGAAACCAAATACGCTTTGTAGTCTATGCTAACAATGATCGTATTGCTTGATATATTGAAACTAACTTTATACTTGGATGTTGCGGTAGCCAGATTAGTTAAATCCCAACTATACACAATGGCTCCATTGACTGCATAATATAGCACCATGTTCTCAACCCATGCGACTGCTCCAGTAGAACCTACTGCAACAATAGTGCTGTCTCCAATGTCGTAGTGATCCTTGACGAGGAAAGGCTTCACGTTATCGTTCCAATTGATCGTCTTACCGTCCCATTCAAGAGTCTTACCGATAGCATCACTATTGATACCGTTCACGTCACTATAGTAGTACAGATACCGCTCTGCAGTGGTTAGTTTATTAGTGCCTTCACCGTCACTCTCAACGGAGCCAGTGAACGTCTTTGTAACAGGTATGTAGATCAGCTTACTCACTTCTGCTGCAGTCAGGATCTTCATCGCAGACTTGTCATACACCACCATCGGGTTATCGCCTTTGAACAGATACAATTTGTCGTAGCTATCAATGTACTTCAACGGCGCATCGCTTGGCGTTAATGCGATGGATAGTTTAGCAGTAGCGGCGCTGTCAACGATATCAATTGTATCGGATATCACCAAATATAACCCGTATACTTGAATCTTCGAATCCTTTACATCGTTCTTAAATTCATAGTACTCGTTTACCGAATTCCAATGGATAGTAGTATCAGCCTTCAATCCCGGTCTGCTTGACAGCAATCCTTCCGAGTCAATGTACATATTCTGCGAGTCGGAGAACGTCATCTGGTCTACAGCGAGAAAGTCTTTACTATCGTTGATGCCTTTCCAATTCTCATAGTTGAACGTGTAGTTCTTAACGTCATTCTTGCTCGGACCGCTAACAGACATAGGTCGTCTATTAAACGTTCTTGCCATTACCAACCACCACCAATCGTGAACGTCTTTGTGCTCTTGTAATCAACATCATTAATCCGCGACATGAACATCTCATACTCGTTGCGGAACACGGACGACTTGTATTCATCGTCAATCTTGAAACACTGGCTTGCAATATAGGACGGGATGCAATCAAGAATATCTTCCGGTACTTTGAGTACGGTATCGTTAGTGACTGTAGTGAAATCAACCCATCTTGTGTTGCAAGAGATTTGATATGTACCTACTTTATAGCAGATGATCTTATTGTATCCAACATACTTGAAGTCGTTGTCATGCGCTTCGCGTGTAACGTACTGCTTACCGTCTTTACTTGTGACGTTTACTATATCATCGTTCCACGTGAAACCGTCATACTCACACGTCAGTGTATTTGCATCATCGCCAAACGATACAAACGCGTCATCAAGCAGCGCACTCACATCAATAGGGGTTAACACGTTATCATCCGTTATTACTACCGTAGCAAACGTATGCTTCGGCTTAACGGTAGAACAGACTTGTGTCATAACCTCATTGGCGTAATACTTGAACGAGGTCAAGAGTCTTTTATACACCGGATCGCTTTCGTCAAGATCAAGCTTTGCTCTTGTAGCGTCCAGTAGGTATCCCCAAGTATACATATTTGATATCCTCCTTTTAATGGATTTAGGTAATGCACATACAAAATGTGCGCTACCTGAATCTATCAAAATAGACCCGCCCACCGAAGTAGGCAGGTCTACATTGAGTAAACGTATTAGGTGGAAGCCTTGGTGTTTACAGTGCCAACAACAGACACAGGCTTTGCAGTAGCCAGCGGCTTGATAGTTTCGAAGTTCGCCTTGTCCTCATACGCTTTCGGATTGGAAGCAACAGTGTTCTTGATACGAACATACGTGATTCCTCTCCAAGTAGCGCAGTTGGTGTCCATTCTCTGACGAGCAGAGTGAGTAACACCGTCCGGATCCTTCGTCTCGTACACGCTCATGGTCATCGGAACACGCTCGGTGAACTCAAGTCCATGGTTTGCAGCGTTGTAGCCACGGTCAACGATGAAGAAGCCCGCGCCATCCTTGCAAGGACCGATATCGTTCAGGTACGGAGTCGTGTCGAGTGTAGCACGCTGGAATGCGGTGTTCGGCAGACCGTTGATCTCCTGCAGAGACAGAGCAGCCTGCAGAGCAGCCTTCAGGTGCGGCTCGTTCGGAGCAACGATTGCCTTTGCGCCAAGTACGCCTGCACGCTTGCCGTTGTCATCGCGGTAGTTCTCCATTGCGGTGATAACCACGTTGATCAGGTCTGCAAGCTTTGCAATGTACAGCGGATCAGATCCGTCAATCTGAATACTGGAAGTATCGGTAGGAGATGCCACATTGTCGCAAGCACGATACATATTCGCCTGCTTGATGACCTCATCGCCGTCCTTGCGCTTCACGGTAGTATGAGCCTTGTTGAACAGAGACACCTTGTTGACGTTGGTGATATCACCGTCCTCAGTATCTGCAGAGTTCAGCCACAGACTGCTGGTAGCACCGGTAGTGGTAGGAGTCCATTCAACTTTCTCAGCGGCTTTGCCCGGCTTACCGAAACCGCCCTCAATGGACTTCATGCAGTACTCAACGAGATCGCCAGTCCATCTACGAACAAATGCGTCAGCCTCATCCTTAATGGAGCCGTACTTTCTCTCTTCGAGAGCAAGCTTCGAGACGATGAAACGTCCACGGAACTCCTTCGAGGTGTACGTAGCGGAGAATCCTTCCGCAGTGTTGAAGATCGGTCCAACCGAATAGTCGGACACTTCACTGAACGCATGATCAAAACCAATGGAGGACGTGAACGTCTCCTGGAACGATGCGAGGCTCCCTCTCTTGAACAGGAGGTCAATCGGATTCTCACGCTCCCACGCTTCGTACTGATCCTCCATCATTTTCTTCAGCGGCTCCTGCAGGACATTATAGTCACTCCGCAGTTTCAGAGCCTCGTCAATATTGACAATCATTCCCATGATATGTTACCTCCTTGTTATGCGGTGTAGGAGCCACTATGGTCAACCGTGAGGGCGACATCAGCGGCATCGTGAATCAGGTACAGAGCTACGTGCTTTTCAGTAGCGGAATCCGCAACTGCATCGGAATACCGATAGTCACGATACTCAACCGGTGCGTGACCTCTATCGAGGGTCATATCAGACTGCGCAACGATGTACATATCGGTCGTAACGGCAGGGGCAGCAACTGCCGCTTCGGACGAAGTACCGGTACCGGTAACGAGATTCAGTTCTCCGGTAGTAGAATTAAACTTAACCAGCGAGCCAACTTTCAATGCAAGAGTTCCACCGCCAGTCACGACAGGCGTGGTAATCGTACTTGCTTTGACCTTGCAGTCAAACAGCTTTGCGTACACATCTTTAGCAGTCTTGAATTCTGCAGTGTACGTCTTAAAATAGTTTGCCATAACTTTATTTCTCCTTTACGGTGATTTTGTTGAGTTGATCATCCGTCATCGAAGGATTGAAGAACTTGTACATCTTCTTTTCGTCTGCCGTGAGATTTCTTTCACCGGTAGGTACGGCAGCACTTCCGCCGTTTGCAGTGAGATGAGTTGTGGTACCTCGGCTCTGATCGTTCATCATCCGCATAATGCGGTTTTCGCCCTCTACCTCAAGGTAGGCAGCTTTCAACGATCCTTTCTGTTTCCACACCGAAATCACTTCTGGACTGAGCTGGTTAAATGACGTAATCTCGCCACCACTTAGCTTGGTAATCTCGGCTAACTCTTTCTTCCCGAACTCCTGAACACGCATCTTGCGCAACTCTTCAAGTTCCTGCATCCGGGGATCTTTGTTGATTCTCTCTTCAACGAGCTTGTCAACAATAGGTGCTACATCATCGGGGTCAAGTCCTTTGTCCTCAATGACTTTACGCTCACGACTCTTCGTCAACTCTTCATAAGAGTCGTAGCCCATAGCTTTTGCAATGGATTCACGTTCCTCTGCGCGCGCTTTATCAGTGGATTCGCGGAGCCTTTTTGCAAATGCCTTCGTGTTGTCGATGGCACTATCTCCATCGGCAGGGGTTGCTGCTTCTTCCTGTACAGGTGACGGTTCCTGCTGATCATCGTTGGAAAACAGCTGATCCAAATCGATATCATTAACGTCTACGTTCTTGAGCATCTAATTATGCCCTCCTTTGCAAATTGTGAGGCGAATTCCGGTTGCAAATCCGTTTGTCAGCCTTCTATTCTTATTATACGTTGTCGTTACAAGATTTGTCATCAAACCATTGCGAAAATTCTTTCAATATATCACATTTTCGTGAAATATGATTGCATACATGAATCGTGATATCGTTATATCCCGAATAATACTTCATGTAGCTCCTGCAAAGAATGTACAACAGCTTGAATAACACCAATGCTGCACCAGCCCAACCCCAGTCGATGAAACTCTTGACAGACAGTATCGTCAGCATCAGAGTGGAGAACGCGTTCATTGCAGCGTACATACCGGTGCGGCGTTTCAACAGTTGCGCTTCGCTTGCGCCGATATCAGTCATATCGTTACTGCTCATACTGCTCATGAGTACGTTAGGATTGATACCGTGGATCTTCATATCACGCGCTTTAATGATGTGCTTCGCAGTAAACTCACCATATGTTTTCTTTAGGTCATCTTCACTCCAAGCTTTCAACGCTCTCACATCACCGTGATTCTCGTTGAATTCCTCAAACGTGATAGCAACAGACTTCAAGATAGGCTCTTGCAACTGCCGCAATGCTTTGTCATTGTATTGCGAACAGAACTCTGGCAAGTCTTGCAATTGCTTTGATGTGAGTTTATTGATCGCGTCACTATAGAATGTGACAACACTCTTGAACCCATCGGTGAGTTTACCGTAATGCACACCCTTCTGATAATAGTTTGTGCAAAGTCCAACCGTTGCAAGGTAGAACGGTAGAGCTTCCGCGAGGATATTTAACACCTCACGGAAGGTAATGTTGCGCAGCTCTACCGCTCCAAGGCAAATCATGCCTACAGCAATAATCAGTCCGGCACCTACAAGGTCAAACGCTCTATCTTTAACAACTTTCTTGACATCAGTCTTTACGTCTACTTGCATTCTTTAACTCCTCAATTGTAGAACTCTTGCAGAACAGGAATCCAAAGTGCTTGTAAATTTGCGCTTCCTCCCCCATCGCTTTCTCAATGGCATGATACATCGGATCGAACGTGAGTTTGTCTACGCCGGACGCGAGGATTGTCATGATACACATAATCTTGATCGGAGCAAGAATATTCTCAATCAGCATTACAAGTATCAAGATGATTAGTGCAATGACCGTAGCAGACGGCATCTTGAAATGTTCAAGCATTTTATCCTTGAACAATAAAACGCTGAACAATAACATGAATACGCCCGCAGCGGATACGGTCGATTTCGGAGACTGCAAGAAACTATCTCCACAGGCTAACAGTGTTGCCATCGGCGTTCCTACAGTTAACAGCGTGGAGATAGCCTTGTATACATTATACTTGGCTACCATGCTTAGTACCTCGTAGGCGTGTTAACCTCTGCAGCAGGAGCAGTAACAACAGTCTGCACCTTGTCAATCGCATCGGTCATCGTCTGATTAACCTCTGCCATCTTGTCGTTGAGCGCTTTCTTCAAACTATCAATCTGCTCCTGCAGCTGCTCCTTTGTGTTCTCATCGCTATATCTTGCAGTGTTCAACAGGTTACTCACCGTCTGCCGCAGACTATCGTCACGGACGGTAGAGTAAACAAGTGACTGGACTTCAAGCATGGCGTTGATCTTAGCGGTAACCGTCAGCAGCTCTTTGTCAAGCAGAGCTTTCGTTTCATCAATGGACTGCTTTGTAGCGTCAGTCACGTCTTTGATCTTCTCTGACACGTCCTTGATCGCGTCAATCACAACACGACTCTTAGACGACTCTGCAAGCTCATTCTTCAAGTCGGTAGACGTGACAGCGACTCCCTTGTTTGTCTTGATTGTTCGTATTGTGTTGACAACCAATGTAGCCATCGCAACGAAGTTTGCGCTTGTGAGCACAGCAACAATCTTATTGCCGTTAGCAGCAAGCCACGCGTAAATGTTCTGGAAAAATGCAGTCATAACAGTATTTCCTCTCTTTCAAGTTTTTGATCGATCCACTTTGGACGGATGGGAACGATACCCGTTTCAGGCGCATTGAGCCACGCGTAGTACCATGATCTTAGTTCAATGCATTGCTCCTGTGTGAGCGATTCGTACCAAAGCTTCCCACGGTTGATAACCTTGAAGCACTCCACCTCTCGTCTTGCTCTAATAATGTCCTTGTCCTGCTTGCTAACTTTATTCAACGTAAATCACCTCCATCATTACTATTATACGCTATAAGTATCCAAATCGCTACATTATATTGATAGAAAGTTCTAATATTGTCCCGGTTAACCTATACACCGGAAGGTTTTGTGTTGTTAAAGTGTCAGATGCTTTGTATATCTGTTTCCGCTCAAAAGTCCGTTTGCAAAGTAATTCTGATTCTTCGTAAAGATTGTGTAATGCTGAACTTCTTCGTTCACAGTTTCGTGCTTTACAAGAGCAATCTTGTTACCCTCAATGGTAAGTGCGTGTTCACCAATTTTCCACTCATCCATATAAACCATTGCTTGCCGTTCAACATTGTAAAAACGATGCCTATGAACTGTTTTAACAGTCGTACCATCCGCAAACGTATAAATTTTATACTCTGTATGCGTTTTGTGTTCTGCACTGTCGGTATATGTTATCTCATCAGGTTCAAGCAACATTGTATATGGATTATACGACATCACTTTATCGGCAAGTGTAAGTTGATCGATACGCTTAGATAAACCATCAGCCAAAGTTATAAGTGTATCTCCGGTAAGGCAATACGAATCCACAAACATAATAATCACATTAGAAGAAATTGGAACTACTTCTGTCCTCGCTGTAGAAGTAATAGTGTCACCAGTTTCATTATTCACATACACTTGATACCACGTTTCATCAAGTATCGAGACATTAGTTGCTTGAATATAAAGTGAGCCACTTTTTATTGAAAAAGTTCCAACTTCTCCAACAGATGGATTCACATTTATCGTTGTCAGAAGTGTTCCATTAGCATCGCTCCCATCATACAATTTTATTGGGCAGTTAGCAGCATCGCATGACCCGTCTATTTTTACAGTAGCAGTATATTCAGTTACCCCCCCCCACCGGACTCCACTCAATCTTGCTAAGATCGATTTGGAAAGCGGGGCGGACCGCATAAGTGTTGTTTAGATGGTTGTTGTTCAAGTAGCCAGTGTAGCCATTGACGAGGAACGCAGTGCGGGAGTTGCCAGAGTAAGCGGAACGAAGCCAAGGATAAGTTGAACCCGGAGATGTTGTCTGATTCCAAAACATTCTCCATACATTCTCAGAAGTAAGAGTTGTGTCAGCAGCGCTCATAGATGTTGTAACTTCCAAATAATCGATAACATCTTGACAAGACAAAACGTAACATTTCCTGCTAATAGACGTACCAAATGTTGTAGACATTAGTGAAAAAGTATAATTATTTGTCGTTTGATAGGTTCCTGCATAATTAGCAATTGCAGAAGTTCCGCCATTCCACGTCCAAGAATCTTGTTGAAAGGTTTTCGTAACAATTGCATTCTGCATAGCAGTACTCAGAGAGTTATAGAACGTCTGGGACAGATAAATATCAAGAGAACTATTAGCATATATATTGCTATCTACAGAGGTATTGAACTCTTGCGAATCTGTGCTATCATACATCGCCAACACTTCTGCAACAGAGCCTTCAGTCTTCAGCACTCTATATGTCTTGTTGTCAAGAGTGATAAGGTCGCCTTTAACCGGCATCGAACTCACTTTCGTCACACTCACCTCGTTAGAGAACGGACTGTCCGCATAGCCTGAACCTTTGGCTTTCAGCTTCACAGTATGTGAACCGGCAGCGAGGTTAGCCCACTTAGAGCTTGTGGAGAGGTCGTATGATTTACTCATTGTACTCGCCCCCCCCAACAGTTATTTTAAGAGAGTGGACTGTTGCAGCGCTCGATATTTCTGGACCGGAAGTTGAAACTTCAATATTAGTATCTGTTTGATACGCAATTACAGTTTCTGCATCAGCGCCGGAATCATACGTAGTTCCATCAACAATAGTCGATGGATGCGATAACGGAATTTGAATTATGTCTCCATCCTTAATAATATATGCAACTAATCCATCATCATTTGGATCAATAGACTCTCCATTTATGCGTATCCAATATAGCCCCCAGTGTTCTGCACTATAGTTTTCTACTGATAATAGCATAACGTGTATTTCAGGCGTCGGCGCAAAAAACTGCAACCCACCATACTTGTTAGATAATCTCATAAAATTACCTCCTTTATTGTATCCAGCTTTTTGAGAGAGAAGCTGGTATAAACTCTTGTTGTTATGCCTTGATAGCTTGTTTTACTTTTTCAAACCAAAGCATTGTAAACCTCCTTTTTTAGTTCCAGCTTTTTGTTTATCGGTTCGCCACAGGTGCCATAACCCCCGATTATTATTATTATTATTATTATTATTATTATTATTGTTTCGTCCCATTCGCTTGCAACCATGTGAGAAGGTCACCAGTGGGAGGTGTTTGGAAGGTGATGGTGCGATAGGCTTGATTAGTCCATTGATCATCGCTCCACGTATAAACAATAAGCTTATCAGAAATACGTTTATACCGAACTCCATTCGGCTTTTCGTCAAAATCAATGCCTATAAAATTTTCGGAATTAGATATAAAGTCAGCAGAAAGACCACCAGTGCCTTGATAGGAAAGTGGGATAGTTTCATTCAACACCCACGTTTCACCCTCTTGTTTCACCAGATTCCCGCCAGTGATTGCCCACTCGTAGAATTCTGCGGAAACGGTTTGATCGGTGGATAGGGTGATGGTTTGATAGGCAGTATCGGTCCAAGTAGTCCAATTATAGACCTTCACGGATACTTCCTCCTCGGTTGAGTCGCGGTAATAAATACCATTATTGAACCCAAATGTACCCGCAATAAATCGTGTAAATGATGTTTGATTTGATACAAAATTAAAATCAACTTGCATCAAACTGCTCGATTTTACAGGACCATCCACCCACTTATAAGTACCAGCTTCAAGGGTGTAAGAAGCCGCCACACACGCCGCCGAAACCGTCACCGCCCCGGTCGGATTGGTCAGCGTCAGTGTTCCTGTCTCCTTGTTCCAGCTCTGACTTGCTCCGGTTACTGTTACGGTGTCAGGTAACGTATATCCGCTATTAGCGGTGATTGTAACAGTAGCAGTATCGGTGATGGTTGTATCACCACTGTACGTACCGTTCGTCACTGTAGTAGTGATGTCATATACAGTGTCTCCAGTCACATTCTCATACAACGTATCATCAACGTACACGTCATACGAGTCAGCATTCTCAACAGCGTCCCAAGTGATAGTTGTATCCGATGCTGTGATAACAGGTGCTGCTAATGTAGGTTGTGGTACAGTGTAGCTTACTGCGGCAGATGCATCAGAGTCTTGATAACCGGACGCTTTTGCTTTTACCGTGAGCGAGTAGGTCTGTCCTTTCGTCAAGGTGGAGTAACCAGATAGGGTGGTTAAGTCTATGTTAATCATACTTGAACCCCCCCCCTCGACAATGTAGTACGTTGTACTTCCTACTGGAAGATTAAACGAACTGCCAACAGCATATGTTGCAGTAGTTGCGGTTGCGTCTATAGCTAAACCAGCAAAAGTTTTGGTTCCACTATAGGTATAATATTGGTCTGCTTCTGTGCTTAACGAAACACCATCAGACTTAATTAAAACGTTTACTGGATCATTATATTCAGTATACGAAGTCAATTCTGTTTGACCGTCATTAGACTTAATTTGAATACCATAATATGCAGCCACAATAAATTATTCTCCTTTCATTTTTAATCAAAGCGGTCTAACCTATACTACCGCTTGGAGGGTTTTAGACGTTAATCCGAACCTGAAGCAAAAGTAACGTCTGTTAAATCTTGCGTTAACACAAAATTGTCGCTATATTTTGCACCAGATGAAGATGTAGCATAAATACTCACTCCCAAAGACGGAACTGATATATATGCGTAGCAGTCTCCGGAAGAAGAGTATTGACCTTTGAATTTTATTTGCTCGACATTGTTGAGTACCAATTGAGATTGTCCTGCAACATACCCATCTATCCAAGTAGAGCCATTATCTGTACTATAGAAACATACGTTAGCGTTAAGACTTGAAATGCTTATTGTAACAGTATATCCTTTACTCGGTACAGTATACGTCCCGATGATATTACTCCCCGCAAACACCTCGTACTGCTCTGCGTTCTCAACCGCGTTAAAGCTTAACGTGTCGCCGTCAATGGTTAAACCGGTAGGTGTAGCGAGTTTAGGTTGCGATGCAACGACTGTGATCGTTACGTTACCGGTTACATTCTCAATACCGGCGATCATAGTCTTGCGGTCATCCACGTCAGGATAATCCCACGAAGCAAGAGTAGCACCAGTCACTGTAGGCGTTGCGCTCAACTCATAGCCAGTCGATGCAGTAAACTTGAAGTCAGCACTACCACCAATGTTTACCGTAGTCGGGTTCGTACTTGCCGCCGTGCAATTAGTCAGGTTATACGTTACGGTTACTGCAGCACGTGCACCAACGATAGTAATTACAATATTACCGTTGATATTATACAACGTGAGCTTACCGGTATCCTTTGCCCAACTATACGATGCGCCACTAACCGTTATGTCAGTAGGCAAATTGTATCCGCTATTTGCACTATACTGAAGAATGATACTCGATGTGAGAGCACTAAGCTGCGTAGGGTGTGTACCAACAACACTCACGCCAGTCAGGTTCTCAGTTACGCTGTAATAGATCTCATTCGCCGCTGCAGTAACTGTAACGTCACCCGTTACGTTCGACAACGTCAATACCTTGGTAGACGCGTTGTAGCTCTTTGTCGCGTTCGTAACTGTAATGTCGTTAGCGGTCAAGGTGTAACTTGAACTGTCAAACGCAAACGTAATAGTAGCTGTACCGTAAACATCAACACTGCTTGCTCCACTGTACGTGCAGTTCGTTGCGTTCACTGTAATATTGTACGATGAATACGTATTAGCAGTAAACCAGTTGTAGAACGATCTAACAACAGTCTGTGCACTGTTGAGTCTATTGATACGTATATACGGATATACATATCCACCCCACTTGCTTCCGTCATATGCTGCAATGTTTCCAGCAGTCCGTACATATGTCAATGCACTCGTTGTAACTGTCATGTTCTTGCACTCGTACCACATGGTAGCGTTATACAATGTGTCAAAGCTGAACACATTCGGAGTCGGCAGGTTAGCAAGAGCTATCGTTTCCTTGAATTGATACGTACCGGCAGGAATCGCTACTGTATCCTCTACGCACGTATACTTGACGGACGCATTCGCTGTAGCAGAACTCACCAAGATGTAGAACACGCCATCAACCGTTTCAGTACTGTAAGTATTGATGCCGCCAAGTACCAATCCGGCAGTGCCGTTCGTCTTGTAATCACTGTCAGGTACAACCTTGATACGTGTAGTAGCAGTACTAAGCGACACGTAATCTTTGTCTGCAGTCAGTGTGCAATGTGTACCGGTCAGCGTCAGCGGATACGATACTCTATTAGCCGTAGCTTTCAAGCTAACAGTACCAGTCGCGTTCGACAAGCGAACTACTGCTATCTCTCCATCACCGGCAATTTGTACGTCCTTCGTTGCGTTCGTTACCGTAAACGAACTTTCAGCCATCAGGAAGTTATCGTCAGGCACAAACGATACTGCAGTTTCGGTCGATCCAGTACTAACATACCCGCTTGTAGGAGTCGGCGTACAATTGATGTTTGTAACCGTGAACGCATACTCGGATACCACTGCAGTAGTAGTGATCATTACAGTGTTTGTACCGTCATCCATGACAGGATCCTTAATCGTTATCTTGCCGGTCGATGCATTCCAAGAGTCAATAGTTGCATTCGTCACACTAACGCTATCACTTGTCAGTTTATAATGATCATACGGCTTGATAGTGAACGTTATCGTTTGTCCTGCTTTGAACGTACCGCCTGCTACGATCTGCGTAGTACCAGCTTCATCATAGACTGTACAGTAGTTATTGGTAAAACGATAATTGAACGTCTTTGCTACTGCAGAAATAGTAACCGTAACAGGTCCGGTCGGATTACTGATCTTCAACTCACCGCTGCCTGCAGTCCATTCGTACGTAGCGTTCGTAACAGTAATTGATGTCGGGAATGCGTAGCCAGTGCTTTTGACCTTATACGTCCTAAAGAACGTCATACCCGCGTAACAGAATGTACGTTCTTGATCGTTAGTGTAGCAGTTCGTCAAACTCTCACTAAAGCTATACTTGATGTTCGTAGCCACAATAGAAATCGTAACGTCACCATACGGATTGCCAGTAGTCGGTCCAGTCGGGCTGCTGATAACAAGCGTCTTTGTTGCTTTGTTCCAGTTACCAACTGCACCGGTAACAGTAACCGTATCCGGCAGCTCGTAGATGCTTTCTTCGAGCGTGACAGTGTACGTAGCAGTACCGTTCTTAGCAATTGTACTCGGTCCAGTGATCGTACAATTCGTACCGTTAGCAGTAACGTTATACGTGATAGCAGTTGCCGAAGCAGTGATCGTAAAGTTTCCACGTGGTGCCCGCATATTCAGTATGGCTCTTGATCCAGCGGTATACGTATAATTGACCACGCCGACAGGTGTAATAGCTACTGTAGGATTACTATAAGACGAAGTGTCTACCGCTGCAATCCTTGCTGTAATCCACTCACCGTCAGTTAAGATTGACGTAGGAGCAGCTACAGTCTGTCCGGCGTTATCCACGTAATTCACGTTCGTCAAATCACTCTCAATATAGTACGTGTCGTCACCCTTCAACCCAAGCATAGGATGTGCACCAAGGTACGCTTGCGGCAGTTTAACCGAACCAAGATATGCCGCTGTCACCTGTGTACTACCCAACATAATCTGTGAAGTAACACGCTTGAACGTAATAACCACTTTTGCGTAATTACTACCTGTTGGATCAGAACCTTCCTCGGTCCAAATATCGATATTCTCATTCGTGATTGTGATCTCGTGAGTCGTGTTATCTGCCTCATACACCTCACCGTTGATCCAAAGTCTACGTGACGATCCAGTCTTGATAATTGTCAACTGATCTCCGTCGTACAACGTCCAGCCGGAAACAGCATCATAACTATTAGTCTCACCAGCATACGGTGCGAACTTCACGCTCAACGAGCTATCAGGTATGATATCTACAATGTACGTATGTATCGCGCCATACGTACCTATCTCAGTGCCACCGGCATATATTACATAGCCGGTAGCATCTGCAACAGCATCAAACGACAATATATTGTTGCTTATCGATACGTTTTGCGGAGTTGATAATTTAGCCATAACATCACCCCGTAATCAAATAAAGTGTTTTACTGTCCTTTGTTGCAAGATTGTCGTAATCTGTCTGCGTGATGGACACCATCTTGTATACCGAGATAGCGTCTCTCGCTTCCTGCTCCGTCATAATCATCTGCGCGTTGTTCGTACCAACGCCGACGATAGAGTTCTTCGCAGGAGCAGTTGCGGGCAGTGTCAACATTTTAGCAAGTTTCGCTCTCACGGTAGCGTCAAGATGGATGTTAATCATCTTGTTCGTCTCGTCAATGTCAACGATGATATCGCCTGTACCTTCAAGAGGAATCTCAATCTCTGCGGACTCACCGTCTACCTGATACTCAACGTTGAAACCTTTCTCCACTGAGGACAACGTGCTGATTGTAGTATAACTGAACGGTTTGAAATTCGTTTTCCAATAGCCAAGGTTGATACAATCATACTGGTCAACCGGTGCGTTCGTTACAAGGTTTCTGTTACCGTTACGAATCGGAATCGTGAATGGTGTCCTTGACATGGAACACAAGATGTTCAGCGGGGTTACCGTAGCAGGAGCGCCAACCGTAATCGTATATACCGTCGGATCGCCTTCGGTAGCAGTACCCGCAGACCAAATCTGTAGCCACGCGCAAGGCAATGTAGTCGTAGTTGCCAGAGGAATCGTACCGCAATACGGCGTCAGACCCGACTTGACGTACAATTTGATGACCTGTCCCTGCGAAATAGCTACGTCAGTTGTCGGTACTGCGTAATCCTTACCGTCAATATTGACCTTCGTATAGTCGTTCGTATACGCAATGGTCATCACGCCATGCGTAGTGTTCGACGCACTCAATAATACCAGAGATGAAAGCCCGTTACTCGCTACCGGGTTCATCTTACCGTCAATTGTATCCAGCTTGTCTTTCAGTCCCGTAATGTCAGTAATTTGCGTGTTGTGCGGGTTACCGGTGATCTGGCTGTGCTTGTAAGCTTTATCTCCATAGTCGCCATAGTACGCAGAGTCGTGTGTCGTACCTAACGCTAACGATGAACCAACTTGTACGTATCCAGCAGTAGCATCCCAACGGTAGGTCTTGTTCGTTTCAAGGTCAACATACAGCTTCTCCGGGTCGCCGGTCAACTTATTAGTGTGCGCTTTGTCACTGTAAAACTCGTCTTCAAAGTAATACCCACTAACAATCTCATCAGCACCAATGTCTGCGGGCAAATAACTGTTAGGTATTTTACCGTCAGGTCCGACAGGAATGTAGTGCTCACTCACATACTTGTTGTTCAACAGTGTCGTGTCGATAGGTGCTACTACGTCACCATGCACCGAACCGTCTGCTTGTCTACGTGCAATGCTTGATGCGTCCACTCCATCACTAAACGCGAACGTAGCTTCTGCACCATTCGCAGTACGACCGTAAAGCACCTGTTTAGCAAGACTGCATCTAACATACCGTGACTCAACGTATCCTACATTAACTAAAGTATTACTGGTCGCAGTGTCAGGAGTCGTACCAAACAACGCGCCTTTATCGTCACGTACAGCAACAGTGTCAGCATTGGCGTATTTAGACATACCTTTCAACACAGTGCCGTTGCCGTTTGCACGTTCAATATAGGCTTTGTCGTTAGCCGTATTGTTCTCTAGCTTCTTTACCGCATACCCGGTCAAGTTACTCTTCGTCACGAAGTCTTTCTCATCCAAGTCTGCAATAGGGATGCTATTGTCGTACCCCATGTTCACGTCCACAGACACTCTCTCGTCCGTCATCGTGAAATGCTTTATCGTCAGTGTATAGTCACCGCCAATGACAAACTGTGACTTGTCAGGTTTGAAGATACCAGCTTGATCATATGATGCTTTCGGCATGTATACAAAGATCTGCTCTTTGTCGATCACTTTAGGCAACTCCGGTTTCACACTGACGAATATCTTATTGTATTCAGCCATCTCTTATCTCCTTTCACAATAGTGTATCCGTCAGACGTGTCGTGACGGTCAGTCTGGTCGGTGTAATAATAGGTATCGCTGCACTGTATGCTGTGAATGGCGGCTCGTCTGCACCGTCTACCAGCGCGATGTTGTACAAGTAGTCCTGCTCCGTCCATTTACTCGTATCTGCACTGTCGAACGGTACAATGATACGCGGTGCAGTGTAGTCCACCCACGTACCTTGATGTGCAGTGTCACCCGGTGTGGTGAACTTAAAGTATTTGTACTCGTTACCAATATAGTACACTGCTGCGTTGGCGTACTCCTCATTGTCGCCGTAGTTCACATCAGGATACGCGCCAAACGTCTCACCCGGATACGCTATCGCGTTCGTACTAATGAACCCAAGACTGTTAACCTTCAGCCACTGGTTCAGTGAGTATCTGTTCAGTTGATTGTAGCGACTGTTAGCTACCGTCACCAGCCAGTACGGATTCAGCAGACGGCTGCTTACAATATAGGGCGATCCGTCAGGATTGCGCACCTCAAAGTCAAGCGTGAAGCTCTCACCACGGGTGACTGACAACTCATTATTGTATGTTTTCATGTCTCACCCTCCTCACGTCTGCTGCGGCGAGAACGCATCGCTCACGTTTTCAGCTCTGTTCCGCTCGTTCGTACGCTCCACGTTAGCGGCGTGTGTCGCACCGTTACCGTCCGGACCGCTGTTGGGTCTTGCTCCGCCTCTACCGTCAGTCAATGTAGCAGTCACCATAGCGTATAGCTCCGGATTCTGCATGATCGCCTGCTCCACCTCGGTGGGCAAGTGCTGTTCCGTCTCCTCAATACCAGCAAGAGCAACACGCGCCAGCGGATACTGCAACGAATCCATAATGTTCCAGAATATTTTGAGCACTCGCGGGTCGCTTGGGTTACCAAATGCACCCTGTACGAATTTATTCTGCGTCTCCTGCCACATCTGCAGTCGATTTTGACTGAATGTTGCCGCCGGATCGCTGCTAAACGTGAAATCGTCCCGGTAATACACCTCTCCGGTGCGTTCGTCCACATTCAGGAACATATATTTGTTCCAAACTTCCTCAGTTTTGCTACCGTCAGGCAGAATTCGCACGAATTTACGCGGTTCGTCACTAAACGCAAGCAGATATTTGAGCATCAGCTCGTATGTGCCCGCAAATGCAGCACTTTTTGTGACTTTAAGCGACTCAATACGCCCTGCAGACTGCATCGCGGAGAACTCTTTCGCCTTTCCGGACGTTGCTGTGGTGTCATTGATGCCTTGAAAACTGTTCGTTATACCACTTGACGCTTTACCGCTGTCGTACAATAGGTTAGCAATGAGCAGATCCTGCGATGTATCAGCTACAATCTGCCGGCACTGCACCATCTGCGCCTCCTCGGACGTTCTTACACCGAATATTTTGAACGTGTCGTCCGTATCGCCGACCTTCATCTTCTCCGGTTTGGTCACTACGGCACCCGATTTGAGCGTCTTATCGACCGCTTTCGTCATGACTTTATTGATCGCGTCCTGCATATCCAGTGTGATACGCACGTCTGACGCGCCGTAGATGCTGTTAGGCACACTGATCGCCGGTCGCGGTACGAACGGCAGCTGTCTCACACGGTAATACGGTACCTCTGTACCAGCTGTCAGCAGTACTTTAGCCTCCCACTTGTCTCGGTTCGTGTCGTCCGTGTCTCCAGCCTCGTACGGGTTGTACGCCTCGTACAAGTCCTCCTCAAGATACTCTGTCTCCGCATTCTCGTATCTGAACAACTTACCCCCACAAATAGGGCAAGTATTACTCTGTGCCGATACAGTCTTACAAGTAGTGCACCGTCTCAGTTTACGGATCTGCCAATCCTCCTCGTCTGTCACTACAGTGTTAGACGCTTCCACCCAGCTGAACCGACCTACTATGCGGTCTGAATTCAAGTAGTAGCAGTTAACTATGTCAACAGTGTTACCGCTCACCTGTGTCGGTACAATGTATCTGTGGTACAAGTCCCACAACCGTGCAGTAGATACCGTCTCCCGCTCAAAGATGTACTCCAGCTGCCGGTAGTCCGCTACGCCCGGCTGCGGGATGATCTGATCCGCCGTGCAGAACGCTACTCTTACGTCTCCGCTCCGCTCGTGCGTGTTGTCCAGACTATCCCACCATACTTTGTACCAGCCTGTACCGTCAATGTATGTGGAACGCTCACTCTTGTCGTTGTCGTACCAAGTGAGTACGCGGTCCATCTCGAACTTAAGAAAATTCTCTGTCGTCTCTACAAGTGGTAAGTCTGTCTTGTATCGCGGTGTGATTTTAGGCATCGGAATGCTGTTGTCGACTTTACTCTCAATCAGCTCGTAACACATCTTACGCAACTGTCTTGATTGCCGCTTACTCTCCGTGCCGTCCCTGTTTAACGCGTTCAGGGTTCCGTTGTAGGCTTTGCGCCACTTCTCCAAATTAGCAGGATTGCACTCCTCTGTGTTGTCGCGCGCGCTCTTTGCCATCGCGTACAGTGTGACGAACGAGTTGACGCGCTCATTCTCTTCGTCAGTGTTGCAATATGGCTTTAGCTTGCCGCTGTGCAAGTAGAGGTCAATCCGGCTTAGTTTATTAGGCATACAGTCTACTCTCCTTTCTTATGCTTTCTACTAATATTATACGTGACGCGCACCGCTTTATGTGTATACAATAGGGCAGAGTTTTATCCCTGCCCCTTAGATATATTAGTCCTTCCACTCCTCCGGTGCCCCGTATGTCCGTATGAATTGCTCCTGCTCCATACTGTTCATCTGCTCGTAGTCCTCCCACATGTCAGGATACCAGTGGACAAACCGCGTCCACCGCTTCTCCGGTGCAGGATCCTCTCCTGTCACGATCTTTATCAGTCTGCTCAGCGCCTGCGACATAGAGTCTACCATGTCATCGTTCTTAGCGAACGGGAAGTGACTCATCTGGTACAGGAACCGCCCGTACCCTGTCTCAATGTGATTGTCATCCTCGATCTCACGCCGCTCACTCTCCGTGAAGTCAACAGGGATATACACACTGCCCCCTGCAATGAACGGACTCACCGCCTGCGCTCTTGAGTACTTACCGCCCAGCGGGTTGACCGGTACAATAGGTGGTATCCCGTCCGTGTACCGCAGTGTGTCAATAATAGCTGACCCGTTCGCTTTGTCCTCTATGATCAGCTGGTCTATGCCCGGAAACTCCTCACACAGCGCCTTGATACGCTCCACTGTCTCCGTGAACCCCATGCGCTTATTGATCAGCTTATACAAGTACGCACAGTTCTGACTCATGCCCCACAATGTGATAGCCACCCGGTCGCTCGTCTCTGTTTTCTTAAACGTAGCGTCTACACTCAGGCATGTGTACTCCATGTCCGCTATGTCCAGTCTGTCATAACTCCCACCGTCCTCACTCGCTCCACCTATCTTACGGCAGTACCGCTTCCACCACCCGTCACGGAACAGGTTGCCGTTCTGCGCGCTGGGATGCCCTTGGTACAGCGCGTTCCATACACGCTCACCCTCGCCGGCACATACCAGCGTCTTCTTACTACGTAACCACTTGTTGTCGTTACGGATTCGCTGCGGGATGTCACGGTCACCCATGTGCTCGCCCATCAGTGAGTCACCTAATTGTCTATGCAGCGGGTCGTTCGCTGGATCCTCACACTCGCACGGCAGGTTGATGTCTGCCCAAATGTAGTCGCTCCAGTTACTCTGTATGTACCCTATCACGTCGTTCTCTACCCACCGCGTCTGTATGACTATCAACTTACCCCCAGGGTGAATACGTGACTGCACGCTCGGTCCCATCTCGTCGTGTATCTTTGCCAGTACCGTCTCACTCTCTGCACTCTCTTGGTTCTTGATCGGGTCGTCAATGATGAACAGCTCCGCACCGAAACCGGTAATGCCACCCTTCAAGCCTGCAGCACGGCATCGCCCGCCAGCCTCTGTCTCCCATTGCGCTACACCCTGCACGTTAGGGTTCTCGTTCACCCGGAACACGTCCTTCGCGTACTGGTTGAATTTGTCTCGGTTACGCCTGCTGAATCCTTCCGCAAATGTACCCTCGTAGCCGCAGATTATCACGTTACCAGTGGGGTTCTTCCCAAGAAACCATGACGGCAGTGTCTCAGTGATCGTATAACTTTTGCCTGAACGCGGTGGAATGCTCAATAACAATATGTCCATCGCCTTATCAGTCTCTGCCTCGACAAATCTCTGTACCACGTCACACACGTATCTGTGCATGTGCGTCATGTAGAACCCGTCATTACTCAGTCTCACATACTCACCATAATCCCTCCTGCATCGCCGCCGCTCTATCTCCCCCTCCAGTGTCTCCCCCAGCGCTTTCCCGCTCCATGGACTTACACCGTAACTCTCTGCAGGGTATTTGTTCGGGTCGTATACCGGTACCCCGTTGCCAAGTACGCCACTCTTAACGTGTGTATCACTCTTAACGTGTGTATCACTCTTAACGTGTGTATCACTCTTAGTATGTATACCACTCTTTACAGGCACACCACTACTGTGTACTGTAGGCTCAGTGGTCGCAATGTACGCCCCCTCCGGTGCACCCATCTTCCCTATCTCTTTCTGTGCCGCTTTCGCGTAGGCGCGCTCGTCAAGCATGTGTGTCCCTCCCTATCTTGTCGTTAGCGTCAAGCATCTGCACTTGCCTCCCTCTCTCGTCCTCTACAGTATGTATATGTCTATGTCTGCTCTCTACACTCTCTCTACTGTGTCTACGACTCTCTATGACTGCACTGATACCTCCAATGACTATCACCAGCAGGATGTCACTCCACGCTATCACTCTTATCAATACTTTCACCACTATCTGCTCCATACGTGTCTACCTCCACGTGTGTACCTACATACGTGTCTACCTCCAAGTGTGTATCTGCTCCATCTACCGTTACCTCACTACCTACATCAGCGTGTGTATATGTGTCTACAGTATATGTACCCTTACTCTGCCGGTACCTCAACAAAGCCTCCAGCTCGTCATCACTCATCTCTTCGTACTGGCTCCGCTCTACTGTTACCTTACTTTCATCCACCGGTTTCGCTCCTACTGTGTCTCGCATGAATATCGCCGCACTCGTGTCCCACCGTGCTTTCGCTGCTTGACAATGCAATATCATCTCCAGTTCAGTAGGCTTCCGTCCAAGATCCTTCAGCTCTTTACTTAGCTTCGCATATGTGTACTCCTCTATCTCTCCCTCTTTGCCGTCACTCACTACCATCCCGTTGCTCTCTGATAACAAGACTGCCATCCCTATTCCCTTCCAAGCTTCCCTGCAATACTTCGGATCAGCAAACACGTTCTTCGTCTCTAATAACTCTCTATATGTTTTGTTACTTAATGTCTTGTTACTTGATGTCTTGTTACTTAATGTTTTGTTTGGTAACTTTTTATCACTATTACTGTATGTCTTGTTTGGTAACTTTTTATCTGTGTTTGCAATATCTCTCATATTATCTCTCCTTACTGTTACTGTACTCTATTAATATTATACGTAATATTTTTAAAGGTACTACTTATGTTAGAATTTAGAATTAGTCTAAGTTTAATATAGTTCGAAAATTTTGGAGAGATTGTGATGGAAATCTAATACCAGCGCTCCTGAACGACCCCGCCATGCCCCGTTTTTTAATATGGTTCAAACCGTATAATGTGTAAGAACCGATACGGGGTAGCAACCCGAACAGGGAAAGCGGTTGGAGCCGATAGCCCGACAGGGTAGCACCTACAGCCTACAGGAGGGGCACAGAGTATGGAAAACATCATCACCAACAGATCCGCACTGGTTAGCGAACCCGCGCACGCTACACTTGAAACAGTAGACAAGACGCCCGCGCGCGCTGTAGAGCGTGTCGTATACGCAGGCGGCAAGTACTACTTGACCACCGAAAAGGACGGCGCGATCACCAACGTACAGATCACCGACACGGTCACAGATCCGCGCACGGGGCGCGTAGACCTTGTACTGCCGGAGAATGAAGCGGGGCGCAAGTACTTAACTGTAGAGAAGGTAGGCGCTGACGGCTACACCCTGATTCCGCGCTACGGCTACGCAGCAGCAACAGATCCCGCGCTTGCACGCACCAAGACCGACAAACTGCCCTACTGGTATGACGTGCTGACCGATGCGGAAAAAGCGCAGTTCGATGCACTCCGCACGACCGCAATCGACCGCATGAACAGCCCGCGCTACGCGCTGGAGCAGCAGATCAAGAAACAGATGGAGCAGCTGCAGAAACTGCAGGCGCAGCTGGCGCAAATGTAAAGAGGGCGCAAGCCCTCCTACATTTGAAACGTAGCAAAACCCATAGGCACCGAAATAGTAAGGAGATACAATTATGTACACAGCAAAAGAGAAAGACCTGAACAGCTACTATCAGCGTTGGCTCAACAGTACAGAGAACACTATCTACAAAGCGTACAGCAGACCAAGCGTGTACAAAGTACGAGCATGGGAGCGGTGCGAGGACATCATGCAGGAGTACGATGGCTACAATTTGCGCGTAGTAGGACACAACAGTCAGACATTCAGCGCAGCATTCACAACAGATACAGACTTCTACGTGATCACGAAGAGCTACATCTACAGAATGCCGCTGTCAGACGTACAGTGACCAGATACAAGGAGGATACAATAATGGAACGCACAGCACAGGGAACATGGATCATTAGCAGTAAGGAAACCGACACGTTAGCTCTGGCAATCAGTGACAGATGTGAAGCTACATTGCAGTGGTACAGAACCACAGTAGAGGGCCTCGACAGTGGAGCTGCAGAGTACTTTGCGAACGAGTTCAACAACGCGTGCAAACTGTATCGAGAGTTTTTCGGTGTCGAGTTTCCCCTAGACCCTGGAGAGGGAGCGGTACCGCCGATAGAATAAAATACCCCATGGGGGTATACGCCAAACAGTATGGGGTATACTGTAGCGCGCCATCATACACGCATTAAAATACCCCATAGGGGTATACACTAAACTACATGGGGTATATGACAGTACGCTACACGGGGCTGAAATGTAGATAAAAGTGGGTGAAATGTAGAATTAGAACAATTCTCATTCTAAAATTATGCCCCTTCAATTGATCCACAACCACGGGGCGTCAGCCCCGCAGATATTGCCCTACAAACACCCAACACGTATAGAGCCAAAATAAGCCCCGTAGAAGCTATTTACACCGTTGGTAATATACTTACTACCCTAATATCCACAAAACGCCTTGTAGAGCCTTTTTGAGGCATCTACGTTGAAAGGAGCTACAGCTATGCAGATAACAGACGCAATAAGATCTATTCAGGAAACCATCGAGGAAGAAACCGCAAGAGGTTACAACACGAAACTGCTCTATAAAGCTTTACGCCACTACAAGAAGGCACTTAAGTACGCTACCAATTACAATGTACTCAAATGTACTAAATCAATCGAACGCGCCGAGGACTACCTCAACAGGTACAAGCATGGTGAGTGCTATTGAGTACTACCTATAGAGTGCTGACTATAGAGTGCTACCTATAGAGTGCTATTTAACAGCCATACAATACTGGTAGAGTGCTATTACATGTACGCTTTCTTAATTATGAACAAACTGGTATAGTGTTGACATTGAAAAGTGCACAGCTTCGACATTCTACATTAATGTTAATGTTAGGCATAATGTATACTTTTAACAGAATCGTTACATTTATCACGCGATTGAACCACGCGTTCGTAAGACGTTTATCCGCACATTTGGTGTTTCCGTTGACTCGTTTATTTAAAATGTGAATACCATGTATATCATTATTTGCCACACAGTTGAAAACCTGTTGACCAACAGTGGACAAACAATTATGTATAACAAATACCGTTCAATAAAAATAGTATCGTTATGCAACGCATGTTTTAGATAAATTCTATTCTAACCACTTTACTTTTTAAAAAAGTAAATAAAAGAGAGAGAAAGAGAGAGAGAGAAAGAGAGAGATAAAATAGAGATTAATTAGAGCTCTCATCAATTATTTTTTTGTGATAAAAACGTATTATAATACCGTTGAAACTGTATACAACATACCTAACCACTACACTGTAAAACGCATCACACATATACACATTATACAGTTACTACAAAACTGTAAACATTGAATGTACGTATCACAACATCTCCGACACAGGTCATCTACAATTGACCGGATAGATTTTATGAACAAGCTTGACATTATAGAAAAGCATAGTACACATTTTAAGTGATAACGTCAAAATATCTACAACATTGATGTATGTAACATCGCTGAATAATTTATTCCATTAAATTCCATGGAAAAATATTACAAATGGGCTAATTTGTACAATCTACACAAAAATGAGCTAAAATTGGTGTGTAAATGTTGGAAGCGTTGGAAGCGTTGGAAGCGTTGGAAGCGTTGGAAGCGTTGGAAGCG
>ERZ808275.96-NODE-96-length-54544-cov-5.508727_pt1 | contig 54544 bp, 24 predicted proteins | sample MGYA00520894_ERZ808275 | MGnify/ENA primary metagenome ERZ808275 (study PRJEB31516, sample SAMN03275598) | gut metagenome | biome: mammalia-associated habitat; material: feces | host: Papio cynocephalus | place: Kenya | collected 2012-08-03 ... | reverse complement strand
TAGGGTTACGACAAAATAAGCAACTCTAGAGAACAAGTAATTTGAAGGGCGATATCATATTTGTCGTAATAAATAGAAAATATGTGGCTTTGTGGCAAGTTTGTTATTTTTTGACAAGCAAACCACCCTCTCACATATTATTTTTTTATAATTTTGTGGTCAAATTAGTAAGAAGACAAAAGAATAACTATTGACCATCAAGTCGCATCATTATGAAGAAAGTACTATTTATCTCGACAGTGCTAGCCCTGGGGCTCTGCTCCTGTGGAAACAAACTTAGCGTGCAATCCTATAATTGGGAATTGAAATTCTCAAACGGTATCAACGTATATCACGATGGGCAAGAAATCTTGCATGGTGTCCGTGCTGAATATCGCATGGACAATCTCATCGTGCAATCGCAGGAATATCCCACACCTCAAGCAAAATTGCAAAATGTCAACGACCAGTTTGGCAAGGGCAAGAAATGGACTCTCACTTATTCATCGGACAAGCGCCCTACCCTCAAACAAACTTTCCGCATCTATCCTGATTTTTTGCTGACCGACATCGAGGTTTACTCTTCTGGCAATCCTGTCAAGACCAACTATATGGTTCCCGTCAGTGCCAGCACCGATAGTCTATTATACTCCAAGAATCGCAGAAAGCTCTTCGTCCCTTTCGACAACGATGCGTGGATTCGTTATTACAGCACCAACAACATCGACAGCACTCTGCGAAGTTACGAGGTGACAAGTGTGTATGATGCCAATCGAAAAGACGGCATTGTGATGGGCGCCATCGAACACGATTATTGGAAAAATGCAGTCGAGCTCAGCGACAAAAACCGTTCGGTCAAAATCTATAGCGGTGTAGCGGACCAACTCACCCGAGACGTTCATGCCCATGGTTACTTGTCTGGGAATTGTGTCAAGTCCGCCACCATCATGATAGGTCATTTCAAGGACTGGCGTGAGGGAATGGAACGTTATGCCGACAACAATGCCATCGTAGCCCCTCGTAGAGCTTGGGACAAGGCGATGCCTGTAGGCTGGAACAGTTGGGGAGCCTTGGCTTTCGACGTCAACCATATCAATTCCACCGAGGTAGTGAAGTTCTTCGCCAAGGAATTGCAGCCGCATTCCTTCGCCAATGCCGATGGTTTGCTCTATACAGGACTTGACTCGGGATGGAACAACTTCAGCGATGACGACCTCAAGGACTTTGCCGACCAATGCAAGTCCCACCACCAAGTGCCTTGCATCTATTGGACACCGTTCACCGACTGGGGCAAGGACCCTGAGCGCACGGTGCCAGGAACCTCCTACAAATATAAAGATGTATATCTCTATGCCGGTGGCAAGCCACAGGAACTGGATGGTGCTTACGCCATCGACCCAACCCACCCAGCCATCAAGAAGATGATGGAAGACACCCATGCCCTCTTCCAGAAATGTGGATATAAATATGTGAAGATGGACTTCATGACCCACGGTCGTATGGAAGCTGACCACTGGTACAACAAGCATATCTCTACGGGCACGGAAGCCTACAACTATGGTATGCAGTTGCTCGACAGCATCTTCAGCGATATGTACCTCAACCTCTCCATCTCTCCTATTTTCCCTGCACAGTATGCTCAGTCCAGACGCATAGCCTGCGACGCATGGAATAAGATCAAGGACACGGAATACACAATGAACGCCCTGTCCTGGGGATGGTGGATAGGCCGTGTGTATCTGTATAATGATGCCGACCACGTAGTGTTGCGCGATGCCACCGAGGGCGAGAACCGTGCTCGCATCACATCCTCCGTCATCACCGGCTTGTATATCACAGGTGATAACTTCAGTGTGAAGGGAGACGAAGGGGTCAAGGAACGTGCTCGAAAATACTTGACCAATCCCGATGTCAATGCCATCGCCACAGGGCGTTCGTTCAGACCATTGGACGGAAATCATGACAAATCCGAAGACATGTTTATCCGCCAGGACAAGGATGGAACCACTTACCTGGCTGTATTCAACTATACTGAGCATGAGAAGCGTTTCACCCTTCCACTAGAGAGAATGAAAATTGGCTCGACAAGTCGTATCGAGGAATTGTGGAGTCACAAATACATCGAGCCTTCCACCACCATCGTCCTTCAAGCCAAGGATGCAATGATATTCAGAATCAGGTGACGAAGCTACACTATAGACTATTTACATTTTTTATAACAATATCTTATAACCTAAGAAACAAACATGAAGAAATATTTTTTGTCCATTTGTGCTTTGGGATTATCACTCCTCTGTCATGCACAAAAAATCCAAGAGGGTGTCTGGGAAATCTCATTGAATCCCGACAGCAAGCTCATCACCATCAAGAACCAAGGCAACACCATCTTGACAGATGTGTATGCCTCGGCAAATTGTGGTTTCGATAACGCAAGTTCACTTTCCACGCTAAAATCCACATCAGCCATGACGATTGGGTTCAACAAGGAAGAGGTGAGCGACTGCTTCGGAATGGGCACTAGATACGAATACATTTATCGTTTCAGCAACGGCATCATCATGACCCAAAGTTTTTCATTGTATGGCTATGATGACCGAATGTTTACACAGCTCAAGCTATCTACAGAAGAGGGGATTACAACTTTGAAGACTAATCATTTGATTCCACTCGCCACCGCAACACAACAAGCCGTCATGCCTTCAGACAAGACTAACCGCATGATTTGGGTGCCTTGGGACAACGATGGATTCATCAGTTATGGATGCAATTTCCTACGCACGGACATGAATTCCTACAATGTAACCGCCATTTACCATCCTTCCGATAGGTATGGTCTTGTGATGGGAGCTGTCGATCACGATCTTTGGAAGAATGCCATCCATGTGAATGCAACGGATTATAACAAGGTGAAAGAACTCGAACTGATGTCAGGCTATACCGACGAACATAGCCACGACTCCATCCAATCGGAAGGTAAATTATTTCCACATGGCACTGTAAAGGCAACTACTATCGCCTCAGCTCGTTTTATGTTTGGTTGCTTTGACGATTGGCGCAAGGGATTGGAAACCTATGGCAAATCTTGCGCTATGGTGAACCCACGCCGTGAATGGGAAGGAGGCAAGCCTTATGGTTGGAGCAGCTGGGGAGTCATGCAAACTAAAATCTCTTACGACGGAATCATAGATGTGGCTAACTTTCTGAAAGACAATGTGCGCATTCATGGATTCCATGATGAAAAAGGATGTGTCGTCTTGAGCCTCGATGCCTGGTGGAACGACAATCTTTCGGAAGCACAAATCAAGCAATTCGTCAAATACTGCAAGGACAACAATATGATTCCTGGATTATACTATGGTCCTTTCTGTGACTTTGGTGGCTACGGCAATAATGATGTCCCTGGCACCAGCGGCAAATATAAGTACAAGGATTTGTGGCTGAAGCAAAATGGCAAATACAAGAAGATTGATGGTGCCTATTGCCTCGACCCCACCCATCCTGGGACAAAACTTTTCATGGCAAACGACATGAGAAAGTTCAAGAACTGGGGCATCGAGTATCTGAAATGTGACTTCATGAGCAATGGTGCCATCGAGGCCGACAGTTGGTACGATACAAAATGTTATACTGGCGCCCAAGCCTACAACCAAGGCATGGCATTCCTCAGAAAGCAAGCAGGCGACAATATGTATCTTCTTCTTTCGATTGCACCGATGTTCCCTGCCCACTATACCCATGGCCGACGCATCAGTTGTGATGCCTGGGGAAGCATTGACAACACCAAGTACGTCATGAGCAATAGTTCCTATGGTTGGTGGCTAAACGAGGTATATTTTGCCAACGATCCAGACCATCTGGTGATGAAAACCTTGGATGGCAAGGGTAACGAAAGCGATGGAGTGAATCGAGCTCGAATTACATCGGGCATCATCACGGGCACTTTCATCGTTGGCGATAACTTCAGCGATAAAGTGGATGCAGGTTATCCCACCCAATCTCGCGAGAGTGCTTTGAGACTGCTCACCAATGAGGAAATCAATGAGATACCACGTACTTGTAGTGCTTTTCGACCTGTGGAGGGCAATGCCTCGGCAAGCCAAAACGCAGAGAACCTCATGGTTTACGAGAACGGTAAGTATGTATATCTTGCGGTCATCAACTATGGGAAGTCCGTTTTCTCCAACATAAAAGACCAAGTTTCCTTCGACCGGCTGGGTGTTGATGCTAACAATGTGAAGGAAATCAAGGAATTATGGACGGGTAACAGTATTACTCCCACCATAACAGGCTTCACCTATGATGTGCCTTATAGTGATGCTCGCATCTACCGTATTACCAAGAAGACAGAAACCGACGGCATATCAAATGTCAACTTAGGTAACGACACTCAAATCTCCATCAAAGCCTTCGGACATTCTCTTATTGTTTCAGCAGCCAACGATTGCGTCAAGCAAATCTCCATATATGATGTCACAGGCAAACTGATGGCAATCATGAGAGGCCAACAAGGAAAGTGCAATTACCAACTAGACCTGAGCAATAGAAATCATGGTTGCTATCTCGTAAAAGTGCTGACAACAAATGGGAAATGCACCAAGAAGATAGTCCTATAGCCAATAATAAGAAGTTAGTTCTATAAAGCGTATAAAAATATCCAGAAATAACAAATCAATGAAAAAGTTCATACTATCAACTATTCTTTTGGCTACCGCCATGGCACAAAACGCCATGGCGCACCCAAAACTTTCGCCTCTATTCTCTGACAACATGGTTATTCAACAGCAAGCCGAGGCTCCTATCTGGGGCAAGGCAAAACCGAACAAGAAGGTGACCCTCGTTGCCTCCTGGAACAACGAGAAGGTTATTGTCAAGGCAGATGTGCATGGCGAATGGAAGGCAACGCTGAATACTCCCGAAGCTGGCGGTCCATATACCATCACCATCAGCGATGGCAAAACCGTTACCCTGAAAAATGTCATGGTGGGCGAGGTATGGCTCTGCAGCGGACAGTCGAACATGGAGTTTCCTGTCAAGGGTTGGACCCAGGTCATCAATGCCGACAAGGAAGTGGCAAATGCCAATCATAAGAACATCCGCCTGTTGCAGATACACAAAGTGACCGCCGAAGAACCAAGCAGAGAGGTCATCGCCAATTCGCCAACATGGCAGGAATGCACCTCTCAGACCGTACCCGAGTTCTCTGCCGTCGCCTATTTCTTCGCTAGGGAAATCAACCAGAAGATAGGTGTTCCTGTGGGGGTTATAGATGCCACCTGGGGTGGTTCCAACATCGAGTCGTGGATGAGCAAAGGCACCTTGCGGTATGTTCCACAGTTCGCCGACAGTATCGCTCGCACGAACTATCACCCATGGCGCAACTCCCCTACAGCCCTCTACAACGGTATGATTTCCCCATTGGTTCCCATGGCGATGAAAGGAGTGCTGTGGTATCAGGGAGAACAAAACGAGCTGCGTGGTTACGAGTACCGTGACCTTTTCCCGATGCTCATCAGCGACTGGCGCAAGCAGTTGGGAAAGGAAGATATGCCTTTCTATTTCGTACAGCTAGCCAATTTCCATGAGCGCAAGAACGAACCAACGGAGGCTCTCTGGGCAGAGATGCGCGAGGCACAGGCGATGGCACTCCGTGTCAAGAACACAGGAATGGCTGTGACATCCGACATCGGAGAGGGCAACGATGTGCATTATCACAATAAACAAGAGGTGGCTCGCCGACTCGCCTTGATTGCTCTTGCCAAATGTTATCATGCCAAGGATGCCATCTATTGGGGACCTACGATGAAAGACTATACCCTGGACAATGACAAAATCATCCTGCACATGGAACCTGCGGGAGGATTGGTCGTGAAGGGCGGAAGGTTGAAGAACTTCACCATCGCAGGTGCCGACCACAAGTTCCATCAGGCTGAGGCACGGATAGAAGGCAACGCCATCATCGTATGGAGCAAGGACGTGCCTTTTCCATTGGCTGTGAGATACGCTTGGCAAGACAACCCGGACATCGAACTCTTCAATCATTTCGGACTGCCAGCCACCACTTTCCGCACAGACGATTGGCCAGGTCTCTCATTTGGAAAGAATAGACTGAACTCTGAATACTAACTTTAAATAGAAAAAACTTTCATGAAAAGGATTTTTATAACCTTACTCTTCTGCTCGGCGTTCATCTCCGCATCTTCCTGGGCTGGAGACTTCACCAAGTATGTCAACCCATTCATCGGCACGGGTGCAGTGGAAAACAGTCTCTCTGGCAACTGCTATCCTGGCGCTACCATGCCGTTCGGTATGGTGCAACTGTCACCAGACACCCAAGATGCTCCCGACTGGAACAAGGCGTCTGGCTACGACTACAATGACCAGAATATCATGGGATTCAGCCATACCCGACTGAGCGGAACAGGTGCTTGCGATCTCATCGACATTCTGCTGATGCCTACCACGCAGGACAATACCGACAAGCCTTTTTCACCTTTCTCCCACAAAGACGAAGAAGCACATCCTGGGTATTATAAGGTGAAGTTGGGCACCAGCCAAATCTTGTCAGAGTTGTCGGCTACCACTCGCACAGGCATCCATCGCTACACCTATCCAAAAGGCAAACGCCAGAGACTCTACCTCGATGTCGATCATTCTGCACCTAAAGGTAGCTGGGATCGTAAGATTATCCAATCTCAAATCCGAATAGTCAACCCTACCACCATCGAGGGATGGCGCATCATCACAGGTTGGGCAAAGCTTCGTCGTGTATATTTCCACTTGGAGCTATCCAAGCCTATCACCTCCCACGTCTTGATAGATGGTGGAAGGAAGGAAATGAACGCAACTTTGGTGAATGGAAGCCAACTAAAAGGTTTCTTCGACTTTGACAGAAACGATGGGAATCCTCTTGTCTGTAAGGTTTCGCTCTCCTCTACTTCAATCGAAAATGCCCGTGCCAATATGCGCAAGGAGGCTGTAAGTTGGAACTTTGACCAATACAAAGAGAACGCTGACAAGAAATGGGACAATCTCTTGGGACGCATTGAGGTAAAGGGCAAGGAGGATGATATGCAGAAATTCTATACCGCTTTTTATCACACCATGATACAGCCGAACGTGCTCAGCGATGTAAGCGGCGACTACACGGCTCCGAACTACAGCACACAAAAAATGCCGAAAGGTGAGAATTACTATACCACCTTCTCGCTTTGGGATACTTACCGGGCTGCCCATCCCCTCTATACATTGATTGCTCCAGAAAAAAATGCTGAGTTTGTCAATAGTATGCTCAAGCACTATGATAGCTATGGTTATCTGCCTATCTGGCATCTGTATGGGCAAGACAACTACTGCATGATAGGCAACCATGCCGTGCCTGTAGTAGTAGATGCCTATCTTAAAGGGCAATTGTCAAATCTTGATGGCGAGCGAATACTCGATGCCGTTGTCACTTCATGTACACGCTCACATTTGGGGTCCAACTTCGAGGCTTGGGAAAAATATGGGTATATGCCAGAGAATATCCAATCACAATCTGTGTCTGTAACTCTCGAACAAGCGTTCGATGACTGGTGTGTGGCTCAACTTGCCAAGAAACTGGGCAAGGAAGATCTCTATGGTCGTTTCATGAAGCGTAGCGAGTTCTATCGAAACCTCTTCAACCCTGTCAATGGTTTCTTCCAGGGCAAGAATAGTGATGGTAAGTGGCTAGAACCTTTCGACCCTCTGCGCTATGGTGCCAATGGCGGGAACCCTTATACCGAGGGAAACGCTTGGCAATATAATTGGTATGTACCACAAAACGTGCCTGGTCTCATCCAACTCATGGGAGGCAAGAAAGCATTCATAAACCGCCTCGACAAGTTCTTCACGCTTACAGAGAGCAGCGGTGCAAAAAATGACAATGCGAGTGGTTTCATCGGTCAATATGTGCATGGCAATGAGCCAAGTCATCATGTAGCCTATCTTTATGACTATGCAGGGGAGCCACGCAAAACCCAAAAACTCGTGTTGCAGATCATGAACACCTTGTATAATACTTCATCGAGTGGTTATGCTGGCAATGACGATTGCGGTGAGATGTCCTCATGGTTTGTATTCAGTGCCATGGGCTTCTATCCTGTGTGTCCTGTAGGAGGTGAGTTGGCATTGGGAACACCTCTCTTCGATAATATCAAGATACACTTGCAGAATGGCAATACCTTTGAGATTCATGCCAAGAGAAAGCAAGCTGGCGACATCTTTGTGAAACAGGCAATGCTCAATGGCAAGAAGTTGAAAGGTAACTTCATCAACCATTCTGATATAGAGAAAGGCGGGTTGTTGACATTCACTATGGCGAAATGATATCCAGAATATCGTCCTATAAATGAAATTGGGTATAGAAGAGTGAAGAGCCACTCTCTATACCCAATTTTATTCGAGCTTCTGCCCTTTCAGGGCGTATAGCCTCTTTCTTGCTGGATTTCTAGTCTTTCATATCTGCAAATTCCTTAGGTGTCATGCCAAACTGCCTGTGGAAGAGCTTAATGAAGTAAGATGGGGAACTAATGCCCACCATCTCGCAAACCTCCGCCACTCGGTAATGGTTCTGGCGAATCAACTCAGCGGCTTTCTTCAGACGCACCAAGCGGATGAAATCGACAGGAGTCAAGTTGGACACATCCTTGATTTTGCGATGCAGGCTCGAACGGCTCATGCACATGGCAGAGGCAAGTTGCTCGACATTGAACTCGGGTTGGTCAATGTGCCCGATGATAAGATCAGTCATCTTTTTCAAGAATTCCTCGTCCGCCTTGTTGATGCTCGACTTCGAACTAGGCAGGTAAGGCTTGTGGACGAAACTCTCGCGCTCACGCTTTCGGTTTTCCAAGAGCGTCTGAATCTGCGTCATCAAGTGAGTCATGGAGAAAGGTTTAACGATATAAGCATCTGCGCCAGACTTCAAGCCCTCGATGTTGCTCTCCATGGTTTGACGAGCTGTCAACAATACTACAGGAATATGACTAGTCTCGATGTTGGTCTTGATTTTCTGAGTCATTTGCAATCCATCCATGACAGGCATCATGATGTCGCTGATGACGATATCGACATGATTCTTGGCAATCAGATTCAATCCATCCTCGCCATTCTCAGCTATCAAGACATTGTATTCCTCTCTCAACTTGTCAGCCACCATCTGTGCCACCTCAGAGTTATCTTCCACGACAAGAGCCGTATATTCCTTCGACTTATCTGCCGAGATATTCTCGTCCACAAAGGTGTTCTGGGTTGTCATCAAGTCCTCGTGAAGCATCGGCTCGTCCTCCTTGTCATTGGTTACAAGAATCACATTTTTTTGCTCCAAAGGCAAGGTCAGTACAAATTTATTGTACTCAGAAGACGGATCTACCAACAGCGTACCATGATGCATCTCTGCCAAGGAGCGAGCCATCGGGAGACCGATGCCAGAGCCTGCCACCTGATGTGAATCATCCAAACGGACGAATGGCTTAAATATCGTCTCTACCTTCTCGGCAGGTATCTTGACACCATCATTGATGACAGCGACTATCAGTTTATCATCCTTCGTGGAAACTTCCACTTGGATGAAAGACTCAGAATACTTACGAGCATTGTTGAGCATATTGCTGATGATCTTGGTGAAGGCTTCACGGTCAGCTTGCAACGTCACGTCCTCCTCCTTCAAGTCAAGGGTTATCAACTTATGCAAGCTATTGATAGCTGGCTCGAAGCGATCGACGATGCTTGTCATCAACTTACATACATTGAAGCTTGTGAAGCTCAGCGTCAAACCATTGGAATCAATCTTTCGGAAGTCGAGCAGCTGGTTGGTCAAGTTGAGCAACCGCTTGCAATTCTTGTCGATGGCACTGATATTGCGCTCCACCTTGTCATTATCCACCTTCTCCTCGGTGATGCTTTCCACCGACCCATTGATGAGCGTGAGCGGTGTACGCAACTCGTGAGTAATGTCGGTGAAGAAAGAAATCTTGGCCTTCATCAATTCCTTGTCTCGCTTCTCGTTCATCAGGCGCTCCCGACGTTCCAACTGAAGAATCTGATGACGATGGTAGCGGCGCAACAGGTAATAACCCAAAGCTAAGAAGAAGCAAAGGTATATTAATTTTGCCCAAATGGTGAAGTACCATGGCTGGTCGATGATGACTACCAGTTTTTCTATAGCAGCCTCTTTGCCATTAGGGCGCACCAGCAAAGTATATTTGCCAGGCAACAATTGTGAGTAGGTGATATTATTGCCATTCAGCGATTTCTGCCACTCCTTGTCAATTCCCTCCAACTTATATTCATAGAAGGAGTTTTGATCTCCCCCGAAGTTCAAGGTAGATACATCGAAGGAAATATTATTCATGTCGTGAGGCAAATGCAATTCATGGGTTAGCATGATGTTCTCGTCAAGAATGCCGTCTTCCCCTGGACGTAACTCATGGCCATTGACACGGATGTTGGTGAATAACACTTTCTGGACCTTGCTGGCAAAGGCGAGGGGATTGAACTCCACCAAGCCACTAATGCCTCCAAAGAGGAATTTCCCATTGCTGGTCTTGATGGCTGACTTATATGAGAACTGATTGCCTATCAATCCATTACGGTTGTCATAGACAGCAACAGTATGCGTATTGGGATTGAAGCACACTAATCCATGGTTCGTGCCAAACCATAAGTTATTATGTTTGTCCTCCAATATCTTGTAGGTGACATCGTCTGGCAACAAGTCCTTTTTGGAATAGGTGGTGAATCGTTTTGTCGCCAAGTCGTACTGGCAGATTCCGCCACGGTCGGTGGCAAACCACAAGTTGCCCTTGTGGTCGAAACTGATACTGCTGACGCTGTTGGTCTGGAGACCATTACCATCAGCCTTGCCCTCATACTGTACATATCTTCCCGTCTTCGGGCTAAACCGATACACACCAGAGCCCATGGTTGCAATCCACAGGTCGCCGTTCTTGTCCTCAACAATATCCTGCGCATACATCTCAGGGATAGTAGAGATTTTATTAAACTTGTATCCCTCTCCCTTGACATATAGGCCACGCCCCGTGCCCATCCAGATACGTCCCACTCTATCTCTAAACAAGGCATAAGGCGAACCTTCGTTGGCAATGCCCAACTCCTCGGGAGTGAGATGCTTGACCTGGAAATTATTGATGTTGATGATATCCAAGCCATTCTTGAAAACACCCGACCAAATCTCATCACCCACAAGGAGCATACCCAGTCGGTTGTTACCTCCCTTGTATCTCGGAGCTGTCACCTTCTTAAAAATTCCAGTACGAGGGTCATAGACATCTATGTCGCCCTCCTCGGAGGCAATCCACACCCTACCCTTGCTGTCATTGACCAATTCGTGAATCAAGCGGCTGCTCACCGAATTAGTCTTTGGAATGTGGATATAATTGCTGAAGTTCATCCCATGATGGGGCAGATACGCCACACCATTGTAGATAGTACCTATCCACAAGCCCTTGTTGCGATCCTGATAGAGAGAGTATATCAAGTTGGATTGCAATCCGTAAGGGTGAAGCGTATTCTCGGCTACATGCTCCACCTGTCCTTTTTCCTCATTGACGAAGTACAAGCCGTCCTGTGTGCCTACGATTAAGTCTTTTCCATCATAGAGTAAAGCTCGTAATAGCTTGTAGTGTACGCTAGGAGCGTTGACCTCGGAGAGTACACGAGTAACAGGATTATATTTCATCAACATTCCCTCATGGTCGGCGATGGCTATGTTGTCACCATAGTCACAGATGGCGTACATCTCCATATTGCGGAGGGACTGATGGTTCTTGTCAGCGGTCACATGCTTCATTTTTTTTGTCCTGACGTCATATTTCAGCAATCCCGCCTTGTCGGTACCCAACCAGACCTCCCCATTCTTGCGAACCGTGATGCTCGAAGGATTGAGATGGTAATCCTTTGTGGACAGGGAGAGCCTATATAAAATAAGGTGTTGGGTACTCTGTTCATATCTGAAAGCACCTTGGTTAGGAGCAATAATCCATATATTGCCATGACCATCGTTGACAATCTGTGCAATCCAGTCCTTGATTTTGACACCCACATTGCTCGTCACATTGAAGAAGCGGAACGTCTCCGTCACTGGATTAAAGATATAGACACCCTTGTCAGTACCCACCCAGAGTTGGTGCTGACTATCCTCATACAAGGCTGAGACGTTGTGGTTGCCACATTTCAGCACCTTGTCATCGACATCATAGTGCTTGAATGATGTTCCGTCATATCGGTTCAAGCCATTCTTTGTACCGAACCACATGAATCCCCAATAATCTTGTACTATGCTCTTGACATGATTCTCCGACAGCCCATCTCGTGTATCTATGGGCATGAAGAAGTTGGGCTGCGCACAGGCATAGGCAGACGACATCATCATGAAACCGAGGATGCCAACCACCAAAAAGAGGGCAATAATTATTGCACTGCAAGCATGTAAAAATGTCTTTCTCATTGGAATGAAATTAAGTTTTAAGTTGCTTTCAGAAAAGCTCATGATACGTTATCATTTGCAAAATTAGCAACTTTTCCTCAAACCACCAAATATCTGCAAAACAAATCACCATTGTAAATAAAAAATCTGTTCCAATCTTCATGCAGTACGACATTTGTTCTATTTTGTGAAACAAATCATTTACGCCTATATAGTAATATATTACTACTTTTGCAGCAAAATCAAACAACTAACCCATAGAAATCAATAATTAAAACATAAAACAACGTATGAAAAGACATCTTAAAACCTACCGAGTTCGCACGACGGTCGCTTGTGTCGCTGCAGCTCTATCGATGCTTTGTTCATGCTCAGATGACTACGCCTATGATGACAAGGAACCAGATTTCCTGGGCAGCAGTATCTACGAGTACTTGCAAAGACAAGGTGACTTCAAGACCTATCTTCGCCTGATAGACGACTTGAACTACAAGGAGGTATTGTCCTTGACGGGTAGCAAAACCATTTTCCCTGCCAATGACGAAGCCTTCGAACGTTTCTTCCAATCCAATGAATATGGAGTAAGTAATTATGAGCAACTCACTCCTGCCATGAAACGAAGCCTGCTCAATTCGAGCATGATCAACATGGCATATCTCAGCAACATGCTTGCCAACCCTGTGCTGGGAGGTTCCACCGTAAGCGAAGGCATGGCAATTCGCCGTCCAACTTCTTATACCTATCTCGACAGCATTTCTTTTGTCAAGAACAAAGAGCAACTTGCCGCTCCTTTCTGGACTCGTTTCCAAGACAAGGGACTTTATCTGATAGATGACGAAAGCAGTCCTAACATCGTACACTTCACTCCTGAAAACACGGCTGCCAAGAAGCTACACAATGCGGATTGGGCTACCGTATTGGGACATGATTACAATAGCGAGGATGTATATGTCAATGGTCATAAAGTTCTCAAAACAAATGTGACCTGCAAAAATGGCTACGTACACGTCATGGAAGACGTACTGACTCCAAACAAAAACTTGTCGCAGATTATCGCATCCAACGGGCAGACAGGTTTGTTCAACAAACTGATGAATAAATTTTCCGCTCCATACTTCAATTCCACTTATAATAATAAGGTGCATGAACTATACAATGGGGCAGACGCTAGTCACCAGCAGATAACAGACAGCGTTTTTATCAAGCACTATTTTACAGAGAGCAACCCGAAAGACCCCAAGGATAACGACATGACCAATTATGGTCTCCTCTATTACGACCCATCGCAGAACAGTTACAGCAGCATGGAAGACATGGGAGCCATGTTTGTGCCGACAGACGAAGCGATGCAGGAATACTTCACCAGTGGCAAGGGACGCTACCTGAGCGACGCTTACGGCTCATGGGACAACGTACCTACCCATCTGCTTGCCCTCTTCATCAAAAATCACCAAAAGAAGTCCTTGATGACCAGTCTTCCTTCCATGTGGGAGACCATGAACGACGAGTCGAGCTTCCCCATGAAAGTTAGTCAGGAAGACATCGTGAATTCGTACATTGGCAGCAATGGAGTGGTCTTTGTGACCAACAAGGTATATCCACCTATTGACTACCAGACGGTTTATGCAGCCTCCATGACCAGTGAGCACAGCAAGATTATGAACTGGGCGATACAAAACAAGACGATGAAGTTCTATCTCTATCTCCGTTCCATGGAGAACATGTACAACCTGTTGATACCAACAGACGAGGCACTCCAGAACTATCGAGACCCTATATCATGGGCAAAGGGCAAGAGCCAACGCAGGATATGGGCATTCAAATACGACGAAACCAAGGAGCACCCTGTGAGTGCCGATGTATATTCGGTCAACGAGGCAGGTCAGAAAGACGAGTTCTTGCGAACCATCACAGACGAAGGACTCCTTCGAAACCGTCTCTACGACATCTGCGACCGCCACATCGTAGTGGGCAATATGGACAAAGATGGCAATATGTCGGGCTACATGGATGACGGAACAAAGAATTTCGCACAAACCAAAGGAGGAGCCACTCTTAAGGTGACAGGTAGTGGTGACAACTTCAGCGTCACTGGCGGTGGCGACATCGAGCAAGGTATCACTCCCGCCCATATCGTGAGAAACGAGAAGACAGGTTCTCTCGATCGCTATGATGCTGACAACGGAAGAATCTTCTTCATCGACAAGGTACTGCAGGCTCCAACCAACACGGTGAAGGAAATCCTAAGCCAACATAGCGAGTGCTCTACCTTCTATAACCTTTTGTTAGGCAACGATGCAGTATTCAAATACTTCGAGAAAGATAAGGAGATAAGCAGTATCTTCTCACTCAACCAAACTTCGGAGTCCTCAGGATTGGGCGAGGTGGTAAGCTTCTTCAGTAACTTCCGCTATACCGTGTTCGTGCCTTCCAACACAGCCGTTGCAGATGCTTTCAGGAAAGACAAGAACTTGCATACATGGGAAGAGATAGCCGACCAAGACGATATGGCAACCAAGCGGCAATGGGCGATCCACCTCATCCGTTTCTTGAAATACCACTTCATGGACAACTCGATCTATGTGGGAGGTGCATCAGCCAACGGAACCTACGAGACCGCGGCACGCAACAACAACAATAAGTTCCAGACGCTGAAAGTCAACAACGACGGAGGAAGCCTCAGCATCACGGATGGTCACGGAAACGTGGCTCACGTAAATAAGCAAAATGGCTTGTACAATATCCAGGGGCGCGACTTCATCGTCAATAGCAAGGACTATCGGAATGCCGAGCAGATGATTTCATCATCATTCTCAGTCATACACCTCATAGACAAAGCACTCTTGCCAGAATAAGTCAACAAGATTAATAACTAGAGACAATAGACAACAATGAAACATAGCATCATGACATTCGCAGCATCTCTCATCACCCAGATGGCAATAGCACAAGGCATCGTCATCACTGGTCATGTGACCGAAGAAGGGGGTGACGTGATAGGCGGAAGCATCATTGAACAAGACAAGAACGGACGTATCATATCCTCGACCGTGACGGATATGAACGGAAACTTCTCTTTGACCATCAAGAACCCTGACAACAAGTTGAAGGTTTCATATATAGGTTACAAGACCATCATCACCTCCATAAAGGACAAGCGACGCTTCGACTTGACCTTGGAGGATGACAGCCATAATATCAGCGAAGTGCAAATCACCGCCAAGCGCATGCACAACGACGGAACTTTCATCATTCCTGAGCGCGAAGTCTCAGGAGCAACGCAGAGCATCAACATGAAGGTCTTCGAGGGTATGTCGGTAGCCTCTGTAGATGATGCCTTGCAAGGACGTATCGCCGGACTTGACATTGTAGCCAACTCAGGAGACCTCGGCAGCGGCTCTGCACTCCGTGTACGTGGTACCACCTCCATCAACTCCAACTCCAATCCGCTCATTCTCTTGAATGACATTCCATTTGACAGCAACTTGGACGCATCGTTTGATTACAACAATGCCACCAACGACCAATTTGCCACATTGCTAAGCATCTCGCCAAGCGACATCGAGGACATCACCGTGCTCAAGGATGGTGCTGCCTGTGCCATTTGGGGTTCACGTGGTGCCAATGGTGTCATCAGCATCCATACCAAGAAAGGTGTAACTGGTCCTACCCGCATCTCTTATTCCTATCGTTTCTCGGGTTCTTGGCAACCAGCTGGCATCAAGATGCTCAATGGCAATGATTACACCATGCTGATGAAACAAGCTTACTTCAATCGCAATCAGAACGAAAATGACTGCAATGTACCAGAATTCAATTATGACCCTACTTTCTCGGAATACCAGCAGTACAACAACAATACAGACTGGGTGAAAGAGGTGTCACAGTTCGGCTTGACTCATGACCACTCACTTGCCATCAGCGGTGGTGGAACCAAGGCTAAGTTCCGTGCATCGCTCGGCTACTACTCGCAGACAGGTACTGTCATCGAGCAGAAGATGGACCGTCTTTCCACTCGCATGAACTTGGAATACCAAGTGTCAGACCGCTTAAAGTTCATCAGTGACTTCTCCATGACCTATACGAAGAACAACAAGAACTACGAACAGTCCTATGAAGGTGGAAATATCGGTTTGCTCGACAATGCTTACCGCAAGATGCCGAACCTGACCGTATATCGCAAGGATGCCTACGGCAACTTGACCGATACTTATTATAATGTACGCGAGGATGCCAATATCAGTTCTCAGCAAAAGGAGCTGCTCAATCCTGTAGCTGTAGCTCACTTGGCGAAGAACTTGCAGACCAACATGCGCATCATCCCTACCCTGCGCATCCAGTACGACTTCATTAAGCCTACTGAATACCAACGTTTGCGCTATAATGGTTACATCACCTTCGATATAGAAAACAACAAGTACAATAAGTTCTTGCCAAAGGAAATCGTACCGAAGTCATGGCTCAACACCGACATCAACCATAGAGAGGACCAGGAGGAAGAAGGTCTTACCGTAATGACAGACCAAAACCTGACCTGGATGCCAAACTTGGGCGAGAAGCACTCCTTGATGTTTTACGGCTCTTGGCAACTCACATCGGGTAGTTCCCAATACCAAACCTTCCAAACCTATGGCTCCGCATCAGAAGCGATTACTGGCTCTACTGCTGGAGGCAACCAGCAATACACGGCGAGTGGTTCAGGACAATGGAGAAGCATGGCAATCCTAGGGCGTATGCATTATGCCTTACTCGGACGCTACATCTTGGATGGCACCATCCGCTGGGATGGAAGCAGCCGATTCGGAAGCAACAACCGTTGGGGATGCTTCCCTTCCGTATCAGGAAAATGGATTATCAGCGATGAGAAATTCATGAAGTTTGCACAGAATTGGCTTTCAGAGCTCTCCATCCGTGGCGGTTGGGGTGTCACCGGTAACCAACCTGGTTCGGAATACCTCTACTATAGCCGTTACAATGGCAGTTGGAGCTATGGAGGCAACAACTACAACGGTATCGCTACCATCAAGCCATCTTCTCTCAAGCTAAACGACTTGAAATGGGAACGCTCAGCGTCGTACAACCTCGGTTTCAACCTGGCACTCTTCGACAACCGCATAGTAAGCGACATCAACATATATCATCGACGCACCACCGACCTCTTGTTTCAGAACCAGAGCATTCCTTCATCCACTGGCTTCGGTTCCATCAGCTACATCAATGCAGGAACCATGGACAACGATGGATGGGAGTTGAACATCTACACCAATAACCTCATCAAGAAAGGAAAGTGGGTCATCGACTTCAATGCCAACTTCTCCAACTATACCAATACCATCCAGGCACTAGACGAGAACGTGCTTGCCACCTACAATGGCGACTTCGACTACAACAATGGTTCTTACCTAAGCCGTGTGCAAGTAGGCAACTCCTTCGGAAGCATCTATGGATTCCGTTACAAAGGTGTCTATCAATACGACAAGTACCAAGAAGGACGTGAGGGAACATGCCCTGTCGCTTATGATGCCAACGGCAACGTGATGAAGGATAGCTATGGCGAGGCGGTGCCTATGTACTTTGCCTACGGCACGACCAACGCACGCCAGTTCCGTGGAGGAGATGCCATCTATGAGGATGTCAACCATGACGGTACTATTGATGAGCTCGACATTGTTTACCTTGGCAACTGCAACCCTAAGTTGAATGGTGGTTTTGGCTTCACAGTAAAGTACAATCAAAGATTATCTGTCAATGCCTTCTTCAACTTCCGTTATGGCAACAAGGTTATCAACTATGCTCGTATGTATGCCGAGAATATGTATAGTAACGACAACCAGAGCATCGCCGTCAACTGGCGTTGGCGCAAAGACGGTGACTTGACAGAGATGCCACGCGCCCTGTATCAGGACGGACGCAACTGGTTGGGTAGCGACCGCTTTGTAGAGGATGGCTCATTCCTGCGATTCAAGCAACTGACCATCAACTACAGTTTTCCACAACAGAAACTGAAGAGCATGGGATTCAATCAACTCCAACTCTCGTTTACGCTCAACAATATCTTGACATGGACGAAATATACAGGAGTAGATCCTGAGATTTCACCCAACAGCCAAGGTATTTGCGCCGACTATAGCAAGACACCGCGCTCCAAGTACTTTACCCTAGGTATCACGGCAGGTTTCTAACAGGCGCAACCCGTATTTATAACAAGCAATAAAACAATAAGAAAGATATGAAACAACATCAAATCATCATACCACTATTGTCGCTCTTGACTGCATCTACTATGCTCACATCATGCGATAGTTTCTTTGACATCAAGCCTGAGTCAGAGTTGGTAAGCGAAGACTTCTGGCTATCCAAGAGCGATGTCGAGAGCAGTGTGGCAGCCTGTTACCGAGCCTTGATAGAGCCAGATGTCATGGAACGCTTCATCGTATGGGGCGAGGTTCGCTCCGACAATGTACTCCGTGGCAGCAACCCAAGCACAGACATCAGCAATATCCTCAATGCCAATGTCGATGCCACCAACGGCTATACCCGATGGGGATGTTTCTACAATGCCATCAACTTCTGCAACACCGTGATAGAAAACGCACCAGGTGTCATGGAGAAAGACCCAAACTTCAAGCAGAGCGAACTTCATGCCTATGTGGCCGAAGCAAAAGCCTTGCGTGCTCTTTGCTACTTCTATCTGGTGAGAACCTTCGACAAGGTACCATTCATCACGGAAGCTTACGTTGACACCAGTCGCCCATTCAACGTACCACAGAGCGACGGAGACGAGATAATCAGCAAGTTACTTGCCGACCTGGAGCCTGTAGCCAGCCAGGCAAAGGCTGTCTATTCGACCACATCCAACACCAAGGGGCACATCACCCAAAAAGCTATCTGGACATTGATGGCTGACATGTATCTGTGGGAGAACAACTACGACAAGTGCATAGAATACTGCAACAAGGTACTCAACACGGTAACCAATCCTCTCCAACTAGAAACGACAACGACATACAACCGCAATGTTTTTGGACTTGGAAACTCCAAGGAAAGCATATTCGAGTTGCAGTTTAGCTCAGACTCACCAGACTATATTGTCAACGAGATGTATGGAACGACAGGAGGCCGTAACTCCTCCAACCATCTCTCCGCTCTGGATTTTGCAACATTCAATACGTTCATAGACCGAAACAGCGACACTCGATTCAACGATGCCCTCTTCGGAAGCACCAACGCCACCACGATTCCTATCAAGAAATATGTGGCTTATCGTAACGAGAGCACCACATCTACCGTATCGTCCAACGACTACGTAAACAACGCAAACACGCAGAACTGGATTATCTATCGTTTGTCGGACGTGTATCTGATGAAGGCAGAGGCTCTGACGGAGCGCAACGCCGCAGGAGATTTGGAGGAAGCCCTCGACATGGTGTCCAAGACTTACGACAGAGCCAACCCTTCCAAGGGTTCCAACTCTCTCCAGCTATCCAACTACAATTCACAAGATGCCATGCGCAACCTCGTGTTTGACGAGCGCCAGAGGGAATTTCTCTTTGAGGGCAAACGATACTTTGACATCATGAGAAGAGCTAGACGTGACGGCGGAGTACAAAACATCCTCTCCAACTACCTCGCTCGCAAGTATGCCACAGTCGATCAGGCTACCGTTCAATCACGAATTGCCAACATCAATTCTCTCTATATGCCAATCAACAAAGACGAGTTGAAGTTGAACCCGCTGCTGGAGCAAAACCCATTCTACAAGACTTCGGACGGGATAGTAAAAAAATAGAAAAGATTCAAAAACATGAAAACAATGAAATACATATACAGCGCGATGGTTGCCATGTTCTTGGGAGCAATCTGCTTCCTGACATCATGCTCGGATGACGTAACGGGTGACAGCTACTATACGTTTACCGATGAAACGGTGGCTAGTTTCTGTGAGAATCGACCTGCAAACTTCTCCATCTTCACCCAACTGCTGGAAGACACAGGCGAAAAGTCACTCCTATCCTCGTATGGTCACTACACAGCATTCATCCCCACCGACTCAGCCTTCCAGGTATATTTCAAGGAGAATAACATCTCTTTGGAATCCCTCACCAAGGAGCAAAAGGACACCATCATCTACGACCACATCATCAGAAGTGTGACGCAAGATTTCCTGACCAAGGACTTCAGTGAAGGTGCCATCAGTACTTCCAACATGAGCAACCGATTCATGGTCATCTCCTACAAACAGGACAAAGAGGGTAACAACCAGATTTGGGTGAACAAGAACTCTAGGATCATCAGTGCCGACAACAAATTGCACAATGGAGTCGTACATGCCATCGATCGAGTAATTGTACCTTCCAAAGAAAACCTCGGAAGCCAACTGGAGCAAATGGCAGACTACAGCATTTTCTCGGAGGCATTGAAGAGAACGCACCTCACCGACTCCATCAGCGAGAGTTACGACATGAGCTATCATTCTCCTTATACCACCGAATATACCAACATCCTGGGCTACAAAATGAAATGCCCTACCCAAAAGAAACTGGGTTATACCATCTTTGCCGAACCTAACGAGGTTTTTGAGGCAGCAGGGATTGGAAGCGTTGACCAACTCGTGTCGTATGCCGAAAGATATTACGGCACAGAAGACAAGGGAAACTATACAAGTCGTAGCAATGCGCTCAACAAGTTTATCTCCTATCACATCCTTGACAGGATGATGGCGACCAACTCGTTTGTCTATCCCGGTGCCAACACCGCACCTACAGCCATGGACAAGCGTTACGAATACTACGAGACCCTGCTGAAACTCCGAATCATGGAAATCAAGTCTGGCAACAAAATCAACACCCAACAGGATGGAACAGCCGTTACTATCGACGAAAGCCGAAGCAACATCAGTGGCATGAATGGCTATATCCACACCCTCAACAACATCTTGGTGTATGACGAGGACGTGATGCGACAGGATGTGCTCAACAAGCGAATCCGATTCGATGCCTATTCGCTGATGCCAGAAGTAACGAACAACAATATCCGCTGGCAGCTGCCTTTCCTCTCTGAAGGAGGTTATACTGTTACATCAGATTATTGCGGCGACCATTTCACCTTCAACAAGGACAGCAAGGTCATCTTCTGGGGCTCGGAAAACTGGAGTGACTATCAGGCTGATGAGATTTCCATCCGTGGCTGGTATGACTTCACGTTCCGTCTTCTTCCTGTACCACCAGGCACTTACGAACTCCGTATCGGCTATTCCGCTCGTTCTTGGGGTGGTATCGCCCAGCTTTTCGTAGATAACGAGATTCAAGGTATCCCTGCGAACTTTAACTTGGTTGGTTCAACCCCACAGATAGGATGGGTCGCCGATGACAAGACAACGGACGGCGGCGTCGAGAACGACAAGATGATGCGCAACCGCGGTTACATGAAAGGTCCTAATAGTGTCATCAACGCAGGATGGAAGAGCAACCTCCGAGACAGCGAGGGTTGCTTGCGCATGATTATCAACAAATTCTCTTGGCAAGACTATGGGGCGCATTACTTCCGTGCCAAGAACATCGAGTTGGAAAACGGAGAGTTCCACCTCGACTACTTCGAACTCGTGCCAGTAAGCTATATCGAGAACGAAGGCATCGACTAACCGATGAAAGTATTGGAGAGGCGGAGAAAACACCCGTCGCTCCCAAACAGAAACAATCATAAATCGAAAAACAATATGATGAACTTCAGAAAATATACAGGTATTCTAGCACTCACCGCACTTGTGAGCTTCAGCTCTTGCAGTGAATGGGACGGCCATTTTGAGAAAGGAGTTGATGGCAACGTCCTGTCTTCGCTTAGCCTATACGAGGCTCTATGTCAAGACCGCGAGACGCAAGATTTTGCCAAATTGGTAGCTCAAGCAGGGTACGACAAGGTTTTGTCTGAATCACAGACCTATACAGTATTTGCACCAACAAATGCAGCCTTACAGAACTTTGACTCTTCCAACAAAGAAGAACTCAAACGACTAGTCACCAACCATATCGCCAGATTCAATAACCCGTCCTCCACTCCTGCAGGACAGGGAATACAAATGCTCAATGGTAAGATTTACAATTTTGATGATGCCTCCAGCTTCAACGGATGCCATCTAGACAAGGCAGACGAGCGAACCAAAAACGGATTAATCCATCTCGTCGCCGAAAGAATACCTTACGCATACAATATATATGAGTATATCAAGGCAAATCCAAACTACTCCAAACTCTATGATTTCATCCACCAGTTTGATGAGACCAAGTTTGATGAAGACAACAGCGTTGAGATAGACATCGACGAGCAAGGCCGCCCCGTCTATGACTCCGTCTGGGTTAGTTACAACAAGTTGTTGGAGCATAAGACCTATGGCATCGGGCACATTGCCAAGGAGGACTCCATATATACCATGTTGATACCCGACAACCAAGCCTGGGATGCAGCCTATGCTCGCATACATCCATATTATAAGGTATATAGCACCCGTCAAGAAGAGGCAGACTCCATCCAGGACATACGCACCAAACTTGCCATCGTCAGCGACCTCATCTATCGTGGAAAGCATGAACATGCGGCAACAGAGGATTCTTTGGTATCCACCAACAAGAGTGTGATTCACCAACCAGCCACGCTCTTTGGCAACACTACTTCTCAATTCGCCTCCAATGGATATATCTACCCTGTAAGCGATTTAGCATACGATAATACAGAAACCTGGAACAAAAAAATAGCCGTAGAAGGCGAAGAACAGAACGGAAGAAGTTACAACAACACTTTGACAAGCGTATATACACGCACCATCAAAAGTGAAAGTAGTGTCAAAGCAGTAAGTGGTGACAGTTATATAGAAGTACTTCCTATCTCTGCTGCAACGAATCCATCCGTCAACTTCGAGATTCCAAATGTACTCTCGGGTAAATACAATATTTATGCCGTATTCCTCCCTGCCACCATGGACGGCGAAGAAGCAGAACTCGATTCCACCAAAATTCAATTCACATTGAGTTACCAAAACACAAATGGTAGGAATGCTAGTAAGACGAACAAGAGCAAGGATTTCCTAACTTCTAGCAAGGAAATGACCAAGATGTTGGCTTTTGAAAACTTTGAGTTCCCTGTATCAGATTATACAGACAACCTTTGGCGTAGCGAGGATGAAAACAAGGAAGAAGACCTGAAAGTCAAGACCACATTGACCATCATGACCAACGTTACCGCCAAGGAATATTCCAGCGGAAAATACGCTCGTTCGTTCCGACTAGATAGAATCATACTTGAACCGATAAAGAATTAGACATCATGAACAGAAACTATATATTAAGGAGCATGACGATGGGGCTTGTCATCTCACTAGCAGGAATAGACAGTGCCACAGCCCAAGACATCATCAAAGGCACGGTCATCAACTCTTCAACCCATGAGAAGTTTGCCGGTGCCCGCATAACCATCGTAGGCACCCAGAATTCTGCCATGAGCGATGAGCAAGGGGCGTTCGAACTAAAGAATGTCAAAGAAGGGAGCGTGCTCAAGATTGAGGCTCCTGGATGCGACATGCAGATTGTTGCAGTACAAGGCAGGGAGAAACTCAGCATCAAACTGATACCTCAGTCTTCTGCCACAACACTTTACAGCGACGAGTCTCTCTCCGCTCTGACTTCGATACATACGGACAAGCCTAAAGATGCCATCCTCTCACCTACCGAGGACATCAGCATGCAACTGATGGGCGGGGTGCGCAACATCACCCAGTCGGGCATTGACGCTGCAGGCTCTGCTGTGCTAGTGCGTGGCATTCACTCCCTGAATATGACGAACTCACCACTTTATGTCGTGGATGGAGTTATCTGGCAGTCGCAAGACAACCAATCCTCCCTCCAGGAAGGTTACTTCAGTAATCCATTGGCATTGATTTCTCCTGATGACATAGAAAGCATCCAAGTATTGAAGAATGGAACCGGCATCTATGGAGCCAAGGCCACCAACGGGGTCATCCTCATCCAAACCAAGCGTAGCCACAACATGGCTACCGAGATTTCTGTCAATATTTGGGCTGGTATGAAGAGCCCATTCAAGAGTTTGCCGATGATGGACGCCAACGACTACCGTACCTATGCCACAGATATCATGAGCGGCATGAAAGATGTAAGCAAAAAGCTAGACAAATGGAATTTCCTCAATGACGATCCAACCAACTCTTATTATCTTTCTTGCCATAACAATACGGATTGGAACAAGGAAATCAACAAGACAGCCTTTACGCAAAACTATAGCGTTGGTGTACGTGGTGGAGATGACATCGCCCTCTATTCCTTCTCCTTGGGATATGCTCATAACGACGGTAACATCGACTATACCAACTTCAATCGCTTAAACGTGAGATTCAATTCCGACATCAAGTTCACCAAGAAGTTCTCTTCCAAGGCAGACATTGCGTTTGCTCAAATCACAAGAGACCTTTTTAATGACGGAATCAATGAGTACTCCTCGCCTCTCTATCTCTCCTATATCAAGTCGCCATTGTACAATCCTTATCAGTTTGACACTTCAGGACGACTCTTTGACAAGATTTCTGACACGGATGAGCTAGGCACAGGAAATCCTTTGGCTGTGACCGAGAATGCAGAGGGCAAAATAAAGAACTATCGCTTCACTGCCAGTATGGCTCCTAAGTACCAGTTTACAGATCGCTTTGCTCTTTCCGCTCTCGTGGGGTACTCATGGGATAAGATCAAGGAAAACTCATTCATACCTGACTTTGGACTCGCCGAGCGAAAACTCTACAATGAGCAAGGCGACTGGTATGGTGACGGAAACAATAGCGTGGCTAGTTTGATGACACGCCATAGTACGCTTACTTTGGGAATGGATGCCGACTGGAATATTCTTCGGGGGAACCACAACCTCAATCTGACGGGTGCCTTCCAATATCTCAACAACACATTCAAGAGTAACTATGGCATGGGATACAACACTGGTAGTGACAACTTGAAGAATCTCTCTGTCACCAACTCTGCCCTTCGTACCATCATCGGTGTTGATGACAACTGGCGCACCCTACGTTGGAATCTCCAAGCTGCCTATAATTACCAATATCGCTACTTCCTCACGGCATCAGCCACCATGGAAGGTAATTCTCGATTTGGGAAAAACGCCGACAAGGGAATGAAGTTGGCTGGGGTCAAATGGGGGTTACTCCCTTCAGTGACAGCCGCTTGGCTCATCAGCAACGAGAAGTTCATGAAGAATTTACCTTTTGTCAATTTTCTGAAACTCTATGCAGGCTATGAACTGACGGGCAATGATGACATTCCTGTCAACGCAACTCGCTCTTATTTCCAAAATGTGGGATATGCGGGACTGGCCAAGGGACTGGCTTTGTCAAACATCGGTAATGACAAACTTTCCTGGGAACAGACGGGAACATTCAACGTTGGACTCGATATGAACTTATTGGACAACAGGCTGAACTTGGGTATAGAATATTACATTTCAAATACCAGCAACCTGCTTGTACAAAAGCAACTAAGCGAAGAGTATGGTCTGAAGAGTTATTGGAGCAATGACGGAAAGTTAAGCAATAAGGGTTATCAGGTAAGCCTCCATGCTCGCCTGATCGACAACAAGGACTGGAAACTGAATGTAGGAGCTTGTATCGGACATTATAAGAATGAGGTTAAGGAATTGGGAAGCGGTTCTTTCACCAACACCTTACTGGGAGGAGAGGTACTCACTAGCGTAGGTCAACCACTAGGCGTATTCTATGGCTACAAGACACAAGGCGTGTTCGCCGACCAACAAACCGCCGACCAAGCACATCTCGCTCTTGTCTCAGAGACTGGATCCAAAACATATTTCGGGGCTGGCGACATGCACTTCGTCGATGTTGACGACAATCATGTCATAGACGAAAAGGACAAGCAAGTGATTGGCGATCCCAACCCTGATGTCTATGGTAGCTTCAACTTCAACGTTCAGTACAAGGCTTTTACACTAAGTACAATATTCAGCTATTCCATCGGTAATGATGCCTATAACGCCTTGCGTGCCAACTTAGAGAGTGGAAGCAGCTTGAACAATCAGACCAAGAACATGTTGAACAGGTGGGTTGCAGACGGCCAGGTAACAAACATACCACGTGCCACATACAATGACCCGATGGGCAACGCACGATTCAGTGACCGTTGGATAGAAGACGCTTCCTATCTCAAGCTTCGCCAGGTTTCAGTCTCCTATCGTTTACCTATCAAACCTAAGTTCATACAGGGAGCGTCAATATGGGTAGCCGCAAACAATGTCTTCACTGTGACCAAGTATCTCGGTGCAGACCCAGAGTTCTGCTATGGCAATCGTCTGCTATACCAAGGCATCGATGCAGGACTCACCCCATCTACACGCAGCTACAACATAGGTGTAAAACTTGACTTATAAAAGAGTTCATACTTCAACTCTATAATAAGGTATATATAAAACGTATATAACAACACGAAATATGAAAACAAAGAATATCATCAAGAATCTGGTCTTGGTAGCAGGCTTCTCTATCATGGCGACCTCTTGCAGTGACATGATGGACATCAAGTCGGACAACGTGGCATTTGAGGATGACAACCAACTCAACAATGCCAACGACTCCATCTACTCGGTCATGGGCATTCTTGGCAAGATGCAAGCCATCGCCGACCGTTGTATCATCATGGGTGAGCTGAGAGGCGATTTGACTACCACGGACCAGCAATATGCCACGACCGACTTGAAAGAAATAGAGAACTTCTCCGTCAGCAGTACCAACAAATATGCAGACAAACGAGATTTCTATACCATCATCAACAACTGCAACTATGCCATCTCACGCATGGATACTACTATCGTGGAAGGTCTCAATCAAGTAATGATGCCGGAATTTGCACAAATCAAGACCCTTCGAGCATGGACTTATCTCCAGATGGCATTGATCTTTGGACATGTGAATTACTTCACCAAGCCATTGCTCAATGTAGGAGACTTACAAGGTAACTCCCAGGAACTGACCCTAGATGAATTAACGCAAGTGCTTATCGCCGACATAGAACCAGTCGCCAACGAACGCCCTTTGAACTATGGTACTGTAGATGGCTGGAATTCGTCAGAGTTCTTCATCCCTACCAAATTATTATTGGGAGACCTGTATCTCTACGACAACAATTATGAGAAGGCTGCAGAGGCATACTATGATGTCATCAACCACAACAATCTCTCCATAGGTACCAACTATGCCAACTATTTTACCTCAGATACCCGAGACGGAGCTTCGACAGGTAACAAAACCGCATACAAATACGACATTGTCGCACGACTGGTCTTTGACAGCGACCTGAGAAGCAACCATAGCATGATGCGCCATCTCACTTATAGCGAGACCCCATCACTGCTGCCTTCCCCTGATTTTATGAACAAAATGGCAAAAAGAGTTCACTTTCACAGCACGAATGGTACGGCCATCTCACGCTACTTCAATGGCGACCTCCGTGGAAGCATAGAGCTAGGCAACGGCAGAACGCAAGCATCCTCTTATGGACCTGTGACGATAGGAAAAGAGCCTGAGCGAGAACTTATCACCAAATACTTCAACAACCTAAATGGTTCTGAAAGTGATGCGTTGACGAATCGACCACTAACCAGCCTTGCCCTCTATCGCACCCCCGAAGTCTATTTGCGCTATGCCGAGGCCATCAACCGAATGGGCAAACCATCCATAGCCTTTGCCACCTTGAAGTATGGTCTCAACAATGCTACTATCAATGATACTCTCAAAGTAGATAGCAATGAGGTGAAGAACTTGCCATATTACATCGACAACTTCAACAACAGCAAATATACCAACAACGTAGGCATTGCTTCTAGAGGATGCGGACTAGGCGTTAAGTTTGACACCAAACAATACATCATTCCAGAATGCGGCACCCTTTCCGACAGCATCGAGTACGTAGAGAATTGCATCCTTCAAGAGATGGCAGCGGAGACATGCTTCGAGGGAAATCGTTTCTTCGACCTTCTCCGCATCTCTCACCACAGGGCAAATCACCCACAGTTGATGGTGGAAAAAGTTGCCACCAAACCAACTATAGGTGAAGCACTTCGCCAAAAACTACAAGATATTAACAACTGGTGGGTCAAATAAGACGAGATAAGGCTATATCAAGAGAAAACGGCACATTCTTGTTATTTTTCGATACATTTGTACAGCAAGAATGTGCCATTTTTCAACTAATTTTGCAATCGAATTTCGATGGCTTTTGCAAAATACCTACGATGGCAAGAAGCAAAGTCATCATTTTGAAACATAATAACAAATTTAAAACCTTTAGATTTATGAGACATTTCAACTCTATTTTGACCAAGTCTTTGTTCTCCGCCACTTTGTTGGCCATGAGTGCGGCAGTCAATGCGCAAGTTTTCCAAAAAGTACAAGCAGATGCTTTCATGCATACGCATAGATCTTCACCAGCAATAGCCGACATCAACAATGACGGATGGATGGACATTTACTATGGTGGCGAGCAATATAGTGGCAATGAAAACGCATGGGGAATCGATTCCTGGTGGCCTATGGGAATGGTATTCGTCAACAAGGGCGATGGTACATTCACTGGCCATGCCTCTACTCTGCACGAAGGACAAGGTATGGAAAATGACGGCACCTTCTCCGCTTTCGGTCTTCCTCCTACCATTTGGAACACAACTCGCTGGATAGATTTCAACAACGACGGCAACATCGACTTCATATCCACTGGTAAAAGCGGAGATGGATTGAGCATCAACGAAGGGGTCAATGGCGGTTGTTACACCTTATTATATGAGAATGGCGGTGCAAAAAACTCATATAAGTTTACACTCGTTCCAAATACTGGTTTGGTACAGGGTGTCAACGAAGGCAATGATTGGGCAGGAAACATGAGCAAGTCTTCCATCTCTATTGGTGACTATGACCACGATGGATATAATGACGTTCTCATGGAAGTTTATCACAAATACATGGAGGGAGAAGAGGAGAAAGGCGAGCGTAAGTTGGCACTCTTCAAGAACAATGGCGATGGCACTTTCACCGAACAGAAAGTGTTTGAACCTATTCCATACGACAGTAACCCTACGCCTGGTGGTCTTTTTGACATGGATTTGGATGGAGATGATGTTATCGCTACCCCTAAGAAAATCATGCGACCACTTAGTCATGGCGCAGCAGCCTTTGGTGACTTAAACGGTGATGGTTGGCTGGACATCGTGGCTACAGGTTGGGCAGACGGCGACAATGGCGGTGCCAACATCACGATCTATAAGAATAATGGAGACGGAACCTTCACCGAGGTTTCTCTCTCTGGAAAAGACTTTGTGGGAGTTCAGGAGGCAGAGATAGCCATGGCAGATATCAACAACGACGGAAACCTCGACTTCTTGGTATATGGTACAGACAATACTTCTGATAGTCAGAAACATGCCGATATCTACCTGAATGATGGAGATGGTGAATTCAATTTCACACGCTCCACAGCTGCCGAGGGCAATGGACTCTATGGTGGGTCCGAAGCACAGGTAAGAGTATGCGACCTCAACCACGACGGACTGGTCGATGTCATATCTACGGGTTGGTCAAACACCAATGGCGTGAACAACTGGGGTGTAAGAGTTCTCTACCAAAATGCCGATGGCACATTCACGCTCCAAGACAAGGGAGAATTGCCAGACTTATTCTATAATGGTGGATTTGAATTGGGTCATTTAACTAGCAAGACTTCCATAGATGTCTTTGGAACAGGTGAATACAGCGGCACTGCCGCAAATCTCTTCCAGAATACAGAGGATGACGAGGTTGAAGCTCCTGCTGCACCTACCAACGTCAAGGCTGAGTATGCAAATGGTAAACTCACCATATCTTGGACTGGGGATGAAGAAAACCTTGGCGCAGGATACAACGTCTATGTCAAGAATCCCGCAACAGGTTGGATTTCCATGATTCTCCCTGCTGATACAGAGACAGGTGCTTTAAGAACCATTCAAGATTTGCAGACAGCCGTTCGCAGTGCAGACCCTTCTGAGATGTCTTACACATTGACTCTCCCTGATGCCACTTATGAGGTAGGTGTTTCTACAGTGAACTCTGATGCTGTTTGTAGTGCGTTTACAAAGGCTGAGTATATCAGCACGGGCATCAAGAACGTAGCCAATAACGTAGATGCTAATGGCAAAGCTACAATCTATAACGCAGCAGGTCAGCTTATCGCTTCAGGCGTTAATGCAAGTCACGTCAATACACTTCCAAGTGGAGTTTATATGGTAAAGACCGGAGCCAAAACGCATAAGATTGTCGTTAAATAAGCATGGTTTATTCATAATAATAGGTTAAAGTTAAAAAACTCCAAATCTCAATAGGAAATAATTATTCAACTATCAAAACTCACAACATGAAGAAAATCTTTTTCACGTTGGTTACATTGTTAGGTTTGCCAGCAATCATGCTGGCAAACTCTAACATTTCTATTACGACCAACAGTACCCAACTCGTATTGCAAGTGAAGGACAATGGCCGTCTTTACCAGACATACCTCGGCGCAAGATTGGCAAACAATACCAACCTCGACAACTTGTGCATGCCCTATGTCAATCCTTCCAGCTCCAACATCAAAGGATTCGAAGTCTATCCAGTGATGGGAACGGAAGACTATTACGAACCTGCATTCGAAATCCGTCATGCGGATGGTAATCCCACCTCAGTACTCAGCTACGTATCACACGAGCAGAAGCAGGTGGAAGGTGGTACGGAGACTATCATCCGCTTGAAGGACAAGCTCTACCCTGTCAACGTGACCCTCCACTATGTGGCTTATCCCCAGGAGAACATCATCAAGCAGTGGAGCGAGATTTCCCATCAGGAGAAAGCGAACGTCACCATCAGCCGTTATGCCTCGTCCATGCTCTATGCAGAGGCTAACAAGTATTACCTCAATGAGTTTGCTGGCGACTGGGCAAAGGAAATGCAAATCAAGAGCAGTGAACTGACATACGGCAAAAAAGTGGTGGATACTCGCTTGGGTACTCGCACCAATATGTTCGTAGAACCCTTCTTCGAATTGGGCTTGGACGGAAAGGTTCGTGAGAACGAAGGCAAAGTCATCATGGGTACCATCGGATGGACAGGCAACTTCCGCTTTACCTTCGAGGTCGATCACAATAATGCCCTGCGCATCATCAGTGGCATCAACCCCGATGCTTCCGTCTATACGCTGAAGAAAGGTGAGGTGTTCCGCACACCGGACTTTTACTTCACCTATAGCGAATCAGGTATTGGCGAGGGTAGCCGCAACTTCCAACGTTGGGCTCTCAACCACCAGCTCTACAAGGGCAAGGAAGATCGCCTCACTCTCTTGAACAACTGGGAGAACACCTATTTCGATTTCAATGAGGAGAAATTGACCGAACTGATAGGCGAGGCAAAAGACCTCGGCGTCGATATGTTCTTGCTCGATGACGGATGGTTTGGCAACAAATATCCTCGCAAGAGCGACAACGCTGGGCTTGGCGACTGGGATGTCACCAAGGACAAACTGCCACACGGCATTCCATATCTCGTAAAGACTTCTAATGAAACGGGCGTGGAGTTCGGACTATGGATAGAACCTGAGATGGTCAACCCTAAGAGCGAGTTGGCAGAGAAGCATCCCGAGTGGATTTTGAAGTTGCCTAACCGTGACACCTATTACTTCCGCAACCAGTTGGTACTCGACTTGACCAACCCTAAGGTACAAGACTATGTATATAGCATCGTAGATAAGTTAATGAAGGAAAATCCAAAGTTGAAGTTCTTCAAGTGGGACTGCAACAGTCCGATCACAAACATCTACTCCTTCTATGAGAAGCAGAACCAGGGCAACCTCTACATCGACTACGTGAGAGGTCTCTACATGGTACTCGACCGCATCCATGCTCAGTATCCAGAACTTCGCATGATGCTTTGCTCAGGCGGAGGTGGCAGATGCGACTACGAGGCTCTGAAATACTTCACGGAATATTGGTGCAGCGACAATACAGACCCAGTGGAGCGACTCTTCATCCAATGGGGATTCTCACATTTCATGCCATCCAAGGCTATGTGTGCCCACGTTACGGAATGGAATGGTAGAGCTAGCATAAAGTTCCGTGTCGATGTAGCGTTCGCTTGCAAGCTCGGCTTCGACATCGGCATGAAGAAGATTAGCGATGAGGACAAAAAGTATTGTCAAGATGCCATCAAGGAATATAACCGTTTAAAACCTGTGCTCTTCAGTCCTGAGCTTTATCGCTTGGTTTCTCCATACGAGGGCAACCACTGTGTGCTGCAGCGAGTGAGCGAAGACAAGAGCCACGCTGTGGTCATGGCTTACGACATCCACCCTCGCTACAACGAGAACATCCTCCCTACCAAGTTGCAGGGCTTGGATGCCAATGCCCTGTACCGTGTCAAGGAAGTGAGCTTGATGCCTGGTCGCCAATCTTGGTTGCCTTGCAATGGCAAGGTCTATTCAGGCGACTACCTCATGAAAGTCGGCATCAAGGTGTTATCGGCCAATGACATGGTAAGCCATATCATCGAAATCACCAAGGAATAAGATTCATCCGTTAAATAATAGGTAAGCCAAAAGATGAAAGGTGGATATGCCAGAGCCAAAAGCTCTTCCATGTCCACCTTATTATAATTTATATAGTATTTGCGTTAAGAAATGTAATAAAACAACATAATACCAAAAAGATTTCGTACTTTTGTAGGCTAAGAAGATAGAAATTAGAACAGTTTGGTAAGACAAATGAAATACGATATTGACATAACCGAAGATGACATCTTGGCTTTGGGGCATAATCTGCTCCAAACTTTGCTGTGCGACCGTACTACGGGAAAGAATATCTTTTGGGCAACCGAAGACTATGCCGCCCGAGGGGTGGGTTATACCTTCTTTGACAACATCACCATAGAAGCAATCGCGGGTGAACATCATGATGTCATCATGCCACGTATCGCCAAAGATAAAGAAAAGAAGAAAGAGCGCAAGCGTAAGATGGCGGAGGTCTTTACTCCTTCTTGGTTATGCAATAGAATGCTTGACGATGTGGATGCAAGGCTTTTTGGTCGTAACAATGTCTTCAATACCAAAAGAAATATGGATAAAGAGTGGTGTCCTGTGAATCCTCCCGTTGTCAGAGAGGGAGATGATATAACTTGGGATGCTTATGTCAAGAAGACTGTCATGGAGATAACCTGTGGCGAGGGACCTTTCATCGTTAGCCGATATGATACGGTTTCTGGACGTAGGTTTGATGATGTCAATATGCGCGTGGGATTTCTTGACAGAAAACTGAGATTGGTGACCGAAAACACCCATACGAAAGAAGAGTGGATGGAATGGGTCAAGATTGCCTACCAATGTTCTTACGGCTATGAGTGGCAAGGCGACAACCTGCTCTTGGCTCGCCAAAACTTGCTTTTCACGCTCTTTGATTATTTCGAAGCTGTATGGAATGAGGAACCACCAATGGATTTCGTGGAGGAGATAGCCTATATCATCTCATGGAACTTATGGCAGATGGATGGACTCAAGAATGTGATTCCACGGTCGTGCAAGACGATAGTTGAGGAAACTACCGATTTGTTTGGCAACGTCAAACGCAAAGAGATACCTTGTGAGGGGTGTAAGAAAAAACTTATCCATAAGCACAATGGCATCTATGCACAGATTATGGATTGGAAGAAAGGCAAACCCATTCTGTTCGATTCCCTAAGTAAAGACAAAAACAAAAATGACAGATAATTTTCTTATAGACAGACTCATCGTAGGACGCATAGAACCTCATATCTATGCGTTCGAGACGGGTACTGTGCCTAATTATCTGAAGATAGGTGATACTTATCGTCCTGTGGAGACTCGTCTAGACGAATGGAGACGCTATTTTAGCGACCTACAGAAGATGTATGACGAGCCAGCTGTTGCTGGAAATGAGTATTTCCGAGACCTTTCTGTACATCATTACATCGTTAATGAGAAAAGACGCAAACGCTTGGAGCGTACTACGATTCCTAATCTTCCATATTATTCGAATGAGTTCTTTAAGAATGCAACAGCTGGCGATATAGAGGAAGCTGTGAAAGACATTCGAAAGAGTGCCATGGACAAAGACGGACGTTACAAACTTTATTCGAAGGAAAATGGACGAGTGCCCGTGGATTTTCATTACGAAAGAGGAAAGGAAATATTGCCCCTTCGCCCCAATCAGGAAGAGGTGGTAAGAAATTTCATGTCTGCTATCAAGCATGGTCGTACTCATCTGCTGATGTATGCTGTCATGCGATTTGGCAAATCTTTTACAGCCATGAGTTGCGCCAAAAAGATGGATGCGAAGCTTGTGGTTGTGGTCTCTGCCAAAGCAGATGTTAAGACGGAATGGAAAAAGACCGTTGAAAGTTTAAAAAACTTCGATGGCTATGAGTTTGCAGATAGTGAGCAACTATCAAGAGATTATTCTCTTGTAAGCAAGGCACAAGCTGCTCGTAAAAAAATAGTCGTTTGCTTGACGTTGCAAGACCTTTGTAGTCCTGAAATCAAGGAGCGGCATAAAGACTTGTTTTCAAAGCGGATAGACTTGCTGATTGTAGATGAAACTCATTTTGGAGCAAGGGCAGAGCATTATGGAAAGGTTCTTCCCCCAGTTGCTATCAAGCCCAGACAAGAGGCAAAATATGACGCAGACTCTATGGATGCCGTGGAAGAACAAGTTAAGCAGTTGAATGCTAAGATTCAACTACACTTGTCGGGAACTCCTTATCGTATTTTGATGGGCGATGAGTTCTCTGATGAGGATATTATCTGCAATTGTCAGTTTACCGACATTGCAAAGGCTAGTGAGGAGTGGGACAAAGACCATCTTGATACAAAGGAGGAGTGGGAAAATCCATATTACGGCTTTCCTCAGATGGTTCGCTTTGCGTTCAATCTCAATGAGACCGCCTTGCAGAAGTTATCAGAGTTGCAAAAGAATGGGATGACAGTGGCTTTTGGTGAACTCTTCGTGCCGAAATCTATCAAGAAAAATAGCGAAGGCCTACATCGGCAATTTGTGCACGAGGCGGAAATCCTAGATTTTTTGAATGCAATAGATGGAAGCAAAGAAGATGCCAATATCCTTGCATTTCTCGACAATGAACGTATCGTACAAGGCAAACTATGTCGTCACATCGTCTGTGTGCTTCCTTTCCGAGCATCCTGCGATGCCATGGAGAAGACACTAAAGGAACACGCTTCGGAGTTTCATAATCTCTCACAATATGAAATCATCAATATTGCAGGAGTAGATGATGAAAGGCGGTTTAACAAGCAGGAGAAAATCACCCATTACATCACAGAATGTGAGAGAAGAGACCAAAAGACCATCACTTTGACTGTCAACCGAATGTTGACGGGTGCGACGGTGCCAGAATGGGATACGATGCTCTATCTGAAAGATACAGCTTCGCCTCAGGAGTATGACCAAGCGGTTTTTCGGTTGCAAAATCCTTACATCAAAACATATCAGGATAAGGAAGGTAATGTCATCAAGTGCAATATGAAACCTCAGACGTTGCTTGTCGATTTTGATCCGAACCGAATGTTTGTTCTTCAAGAACTGCGTGCACATATTTATGACATCAATACTGAAGCCAATGGCAATTCCAATCTTCAGAATCGGATAGCACGTGAACTTCAAGTATCGCCAATTGTTTGGATGAACAAGAATCGTTTGCAGGAAGTAACACCTGCCAACATTTTGGATGCCGTAAGGGAATATTCCAGAGAACGTAGCGTTTTGGATGAGGCGGCGGAAATCCCTGTGGATCATGGACTGAGCGATGTCGAGGAAATCAACAAATTGATTATGCGTCAGCAACCCATTGGCTCACGTGGAGGATTGAAAATGAAACCTGCAGAAGATGGCGAGGGCAGCGATTTGGACTACCCTGATTCTGAATCAGGTTCCGATACATCTACAAAGTCGGAGGAAACAACGTCGGAGGATGTACACAAACAGGAAGACAACTTGTTTGACAAGCGTTATGCGACACTCTGCTCTCGCATACTCTTGTTTGCGTTCTTAACGAAGGAAAAGCTTCTCTCATTGGAAGAGATGATACAGGTCTCCAACCAAGGAAAGGACAACAAGCGTATCCTTGCAAATATGGGATTGGAAACCAAGATGCTCCGATTGTTGTTCAAGCATTCGAATCCTAATGTGCTTCATCAGCTCGACTACAAGATTCAAAATATCAATTCGCTCGCTCATGACGAAAGCCTATCAGCGATAGAGCGAGTGGAGAATGCCATGCGCAAATTCGGGCGGTGGTCAACTTCTGAGATTGTCACACCTCAGTTCTTGGCTCGCAGGATGCTGAATGACATTCCACGAGAGCGTGTCAGGCCAACATCCAAGTTTATGGACATAGCTTCCAAGGAGGGCGAGTTTGCATACGCTATCGTCCAAGTCTTTGGAGAATCCTATAAGGATAAGATTTATTCCATTCCTACGTCCTCCATCGCATACGAGTTTACTCGCAAGGTTTACGAGGCGTTGGGAATGCCTGTCGAGAATATAGAAGATAAGTTTAACTCATACGACCTCATAGGCAAGAATGCCGAGGCATATATACAAAAAATAAAAAAAATGTGTATTGACATTGCAGTTGGAAATCCACCATATCAAGACGAAGGAGGTTCAGGTGGAACCAATGATGCACCTATCTTCCAAGATTTCTGTGAGGTAGCCAATGATGCTGCTTGCGTTTCAGATATGGTGATTCCGTCAAAGTGGTTTACTGGTGGACGTGAGCATTTGCTCGGTGGATTCCGTCGAGAGATGCTTGCGTCTAGACAAATTGTTCGGATGACCGCATACCACAATCCTCGTGAGTTGTTTCCTGAGGTCGAAGTTAAAGGTGGTATCTGTTATTTTGTAAGAGATAAGGCTTATGAGAATAATTGTACATATTCATTGCAAAAGGATGGAAACTGTGAGGCTACAGATCTAGACCTCAGTTCGTTTGATGTGATGATTAGAGAGCCTCGTCTTGCTAAGATTGTTCAAAAGGTTGTAAAGCAAACTCTAAGAGAAAAGCAAGAAAAGACACAAGATTCTCCTGTCTTTGTTGAGGAAATTATCTCGGGGGATACACCTTTTGGAATCCCAACGAATCCAAAGACAAGCAAAAAGAATCCGTTTGATGTCAGTGACATTCAGACGAAAGAATATAATGTAGAACTTTGTTATTGGGAAAATAATGTTCGCAAGATTGGGTATGTAAGAGAGGAAGATATTCGAAAAAACAGCCATGACATTTCCGCCGTTAAGGTATTTATTCCCAAAGCTGGAGGTTCAGGAAATGACAAAATGGTTCTTGGGCAGCCTATCGTTGTCGAAGGTAAGTCTGTATGTTCGCAAACCTATGTATATGCAAAATTTGATACATTGCAAGAGGCCAATAATTTTGTGGCATATCTCAAGACTCGTTTTTTCCGCCTTCTGGTTTCTTCCATGAAAATTACGCAAGATGCTTTAGCGGGCGTTTATCATTTTGTACCAATACTAGATTTTACGCACAAGTGGACAGACGAGGAACTTTATGCTAAATATGGAATAGAACTATATAAGGATTACATTGAAAGCATGATAAAGCCAATGGACTGATGAGGCATTATAATTTTAAGCCACGCAACGAAGTCTCAACAAGAGGTTTTGTTGCGTGGCTTTTATATTTTAGCAGAAGCATCAATTCTTTCACTACTTGATTATTGTTCGCAAAACAATCTAGAAGCTATGCAACCACGACATCACTTCTTGCAATACCTCTGCATGATACTTGAAATCGGCATTGAAGCCCCAACCATGACCGCCAGAAGGATAAATATGCATATAAACAGGCACGTGATGATGATAAAGCTGCAAGTAATAGTTGACACTATTCTCTGGCCAAACCACATTGTCATCGCTACTCAAGGCGATGAATGCACGAGGAGTGGTATCGGTTACCTTCAACTCGTTGCTATATTCTGCATCCAATTTCTTGCTAGGAGATTTACCCAAGAGATTCTCACGAGAGCCAGCATGGGTAAACTGGGGATCCATCGTGACCACAGGATATAGCAGTATCTGGAAATTAGGAGCCGCATCACTCTTTGCGTGTGTAGCAACAGTCGTTGCCAAATGACCACCAGCAGAGGAGCCCATAATGCCTACATCGTTGGTCTTGACATGCCATTCGGAAGCATGACGGCGCACCAAGCGAATAGCTTCCTCGGCATCCTCGGCAGGAATTTGATAATGTCCATGAGGCATACGATATTTCAAGACTATAGCCGTAATGCCTTGGCTCTTAAAATAATTCGCCCAATGATGCCCCTCATGATCCATTGCCAAGAAACCGTAAGCTCCGCCTGGACAAATCACGACAGCACGACCTGTGGCCTTATCTGCATCTGGGAGATATACCCATACCTTAGCAGAGTTGTCCTGGTCGCCATTGCTATCAGGAGCACCATTTGCCCACAAATCCATTTCTAGATTACTGCCTGCATATACTGTCATTCCCAACATGAGCAGTATCATCATAAACATAGACTTTAATCTCATAACCAAAATTTTAATATTACCACTAAATCATTATTTACTCAACCGATAAACCATTGTTGTATGTGAACGAACCGACACGGTAAAGCCTCCTTTCACAGGGTTCAAATGTTCACCAGTCCACAAGTCCTGGCATTTGTAGCTTTTCCTTGCGTCCAAAGCAGGTATCTTGGCAAAATCAAAGGTCGCCTCAGAAGTCTTGTCCGACAAGTTTGTTACAGAGATTGCCACATCGCCATTCTCCAAATCCTTGGCAAAGACAACCATCTGGTCACTCTCCGAAATCAAGTCAGCTTGTTGTCCCATTCGGTCTTGGTTGAGGGCGATAAGACGACGATTTTTCAATATCGCCAAGTCATCATCAGTCAATGTGTTGGTACGAGGGTCGAATGACAAAGCCATAGGAGAGGACCACATACACCAAAGAGCAAACTGGGTGCGATACTCATCTTGCGTCATTCCAGGATGCCCAAAGCAAAGGTCATTGGAAGAATGTCCTGTACCATGCAATCCGACACAAAGCATGTCAGAATCATTGAAACGATTGACGCCCGAATACTCTGAGATATTCTTCATGATGTCGATACACTGCATGACACCCGCCCCTCCAGGCTCACACGTCCATCCATCTCTCACATCAGCACTAATACGCCAGCAACTTCCACCTGCTTCAGCGCCCCACTGCCAGGGTTCTCTTACTCCCCATTCGCAGATATAAAGCGTCATAGGTCGCTTGGCTTGCTTGAAAGCGTCGCCCATACGCCCATAACGTACAATAGCAGTATCTTGCTCTGAAGGTGCATTGCAATAATCACACTTCACGACATCGACATTCCATTCAGCATACTGGTCTGCATCTATCTTCTCATAACCATAGGAGCCGAAAGCACCTGCGCAAGTCTTGTCGGCCGCATCAGTATAGAGTCCGAACTTCATGCCCTTACTATGAACATAATCAGCGACAGAACGCAACCCATTGGGAAATCGCTTAGGGTCAGGCAATGGCTTCCCATCAACAGCACGACCTGTACGTGCCTGCCAAAGGTCATCCATCATCACCGCATTCCACCCTGCGTCATAAAGACCATTGGCATGGAACATATCAGCCACCTGCTTGACGATTGACTCTGAAATATCACCTTCCACGGAGTTCCATGAGAGCCACCCCATGAAAGGAACAGGCAATTGCAACTGGCTAGACACGGTCAACTTCACTTGTGCATCCTCTATCTTCCCATTATGATTGTATGATATGGTATAAGAATACACACCTTCCTTTTTAACTTTTCCTTCGACAATTTGTCGCTTGGCATTCCATTTCAGACCACTAGGTAACCCCTTGACGGTCACCACACCTTGCCCATCACTGATACGCACTTTTTGCATAAAGCGTACATTTGGCTGCGAAAATACGGTCTTGGCACATCTGAGATTACTTGCCAGGGATGTCAGACCTCCTAAAAGCAGCAATTCTATTCCTAAGATAAAACTTTTCTTCATTATATTGAGATTGTTTCATTGATTAACGCTTATTCCGTCTAGTTATTATAAGACTACTAGTTATTTTATAGATTACTATTTACTAAAAACAACAAGGAAGGGACAACAATTGATACATGATGGTCTTTGCTATACGAGCATGACCTTCGGTATTAGGATGGAGACGATCCACATCCTTTTTATTAAACAACTGCGCACCTGCATCGCTCAATGGGAACAAGCCACTGAGTCCATGCAAGTCGATCACTGGCACCGACCATACATTTTGCGTCTCCTTGATACACTTGACATAATCATCTACATAAAGTCCCATGCCATTCTGATACATCTCATCGGGTTGTATATTGCTATCCCCAAGATTGAAATAGGCACGATGGATAGGAGTCAACAAAACGATTTGCTTCTCAGGATACATATCCTTCAGCTTCGACAGGGCGATGTTGATGCGACCACGGAACGTGTTGGGATTCATTGAGAAATGACGATGGCGACGCTGCACCACTTGCTTGGGGCGACCCACCGCCGAAACCACATAGTCAGCAGTTTCCTCATACCACTCACCCAAAGGAATGGAGTTGTTATAGTCATTGGTGCCACAGAAAATCAAGATGGCATCCACATCATCGCCATGCTCTTTTTTAAGTTCATCCGCTTGGCGAGGAATATCATTCCATTCTCTTCCACTCACACCATAGACATAAGGAGTGATGCCAAGCCACTGCTGCAAATATCCCCAATAAAGAGTAGCCGAAGGTATGGTGTTCGGATCTGTAATGGAGTCTCCGAAATAAGCCACTTTCTTTCCAGACCAAGGGTGCTGAAATATCATTTGCATGGCAACCTTGGATTGCTTTACAGAAGACTTTTTTCCGTTTTGTGACATGGCTGGCGTTGCTAATAGCAAGCCGCCAACCATCAGAGTTATCAATTTATTTTGTTTCATGCTCATCTAATAATTTGTAATTTACAATAGAGTGAGTTATACATCACACGCTATTAGTCATTTGAGAATTACTTGATAGTTACGTCCAAAGAATTCAAATCGTTTTCTTCAGAACTTGTGCCATAATACAAGCGATAGCGACCTGGTACAAAACGCATGGTATTAGTAGCCTTGTCGAAACGCTCATAGGTTTCATCCTTTGTCAAAGCAAAATCAACAAACTGCTTCTTTCCAGGTTCCAAGGTCACTCGTCTGAAATTCTTCAACGATTTGATTGGTCCATCGGCATCATCAAGAGAACGGACATAAAGTTGCACAACCTCAGTGCCCTTGCAAGCACCCGTATTCTTGACGCTTACCCTAAGATGATCACCAACTACCTTTGCCTTTCCTATCTCGAAAGAAGTATAGCTCAAGCCATATCCGAATGGAAACAAAGGCTTGCCTGTGAAGTAGCGGTAAGTACGGTTCTTCATATTATAATCCTCGAAGTCAGGTAACTGATTGACATTCTTGTAGAAGGTTATAGGCAACTTGCCCGATGGATTGACATCGCCAAACAAAGCCTCTGCCACAGCTGTTCCACCTTCCTCACCAGGATACCATACCTGAAGGATGGCATCTGTGGATTGCAGTTCAGGTTCCAATCCGATAGCACTGCCACTACAGTTGACAAAGATAACTTTTTTACCCATCTCTTGCAAGCGTCTCAATATCTTACGTTGCTTGGCAGGAAGTTGAATATCCTCACGGTCACCACCACGGAAGCCCGGCTCGTTGACGCTCATCTCCTCACCTTCAAGACGAGAGGAAAGACCACCAGCAAAAATCACGGTCTCGGCATCATCAACTTGCGCCAAGATTTCCTCGTCAGTCAGTTCTCGATAGCGATTGATGTCAAACTTTAATTCTGCGCCACCGCCACCTTGGAAGTAATCTATCTGGATGTCATACGACTTACCAGCCTCGACCCTCACATCAGGCCATCTATATTGAGTAGATTGGGGTTTCCACTCATTTACCAGAGTGTCACCATCGACAATCAAGCGGAAGCCATCGTCACCAGCAATGGCAAATTGCAACGTCGCTGTCTCCTGAGGCTTGAAGGTACCTTTGAGTTGGACTGAGAAATTATCACGTGCCACATTGCGGGCGATGACCCCATCTTCATTCAGATTGAAACGAATCGGCTCTGAGAATATGCGATGAGCCACAGGCGCACCCTTCATCTCAGTATTGTCCCAAATATCCGCACTCAATCCCACTTGTCCGTTCACCTTATTATATATATAGGAGAAACGATTCTCGGTCTTCACATTCTTGGTGACATAGCCACAGCCATCCACAAAATGAACGCGTTCTTTACCCAAGAGATTTTGCAGACCTTTCAGAATCGTCACCGTATGTTTAGGACGCCCTGAGTAGTTGCCCCACATCATAGTGGAGTCATTGGCATTAGGTCCCAGCACAGCCACCTTGCCTATATTTTTGGACAAAGGCAAGGCATGGTTACGATTGTGAAGCAAAGTCATGGTTTCGCGTGCCATATCCAACGACAACTGTCGATGCGCATCACAATCTACCACAGCCATAGGAATGGCATTCCACTGTGCCACAGAATCAGGATCGAAATCTCCCAGTCTGATACGCCCCTCTATCAAACGAGTCAGACGCTCGTCTATCTTGCTTTCCGAGACCAAACCTTTCTCCACTGCCTCAGGCAAAGACGTGTAACTTCCACCGCAGTTCAAATCCGTACCGCCTATTACACCACGAGCAGCAGCATGAGCCACATCAGGCTCCACTTCATGATGCCCGGGCACCCAAAAGTCATTTATCGCATCACAATCGGTAACAATAATACCATCAAATCCCCAATCCTGGCGAAGTATTTGATGCAAGAGTTTTTTATTGCTGCAACAAGGATCGCCATCAAAGCGATTGTAGGCACACATCACCTCTCGTACGTTGCCTTTCTGGACTGTTGCCTTGAAAGCTGGCATATAGGTTTCAAAGAGGTCGCGAGGCGAAAGATTCTCGATATTGATGGAATGGCGGCTCCATTCCGGACCACTATGTACGGCATAATGCTTGGCGCAAGCGAAAGCCTTATAATAGCGATGCTTTCCTTCGCCTCCTTGCAAACCATTCACCACGGCGACACCCATGCGTGAGGTCAAATATGGATCTTCACCGTATGTCTCCTGACCTCGCCCCCAGCGTGGATCACGGAATATATTGACATTCGGCGTCCAAATAGAAATACTTTGGAAGGTATCGTAAGACCCACTTTTACCTGCCAAATTATACTTAGCACGAATCTCATCGCTAACAGCGTCAAACACTTTTCTAACCAAACCATCATTAAACGAAGCTGCCATACCTATAGGCTCGGGAAACACAGCTGCCTTTCCCGCAAATCCCACACCATGCAAAGCTTCTCCCCACCACTGAAATTGATGGATTCCAAGGCGGTCCACTGCTGGAGAATAATGCATCATCAAAAGCGATTTCTCCTTCATTGTAAGACGAGAACAAAGATCCTTGGCTCTTTCCGCATCGCTCAAATGTGGATTTTGGAAGGGATACTTGTAGGTTTGTGCGTTGGTTGATAAAAACATCATACCTGATAACAACAAAAGACTGGTTCTAAGGATTTTCATATCAAATATTTTTTTTAGAATTCGACTATAGCTTGTAGGTTTTATATATAGTACCTAAATAGCTTCGCCGTCCTGACGTTTTTTATGTCAGGATGGCGATAACTATACATCAATACGTATCTACCAAAGAGATTACCTCCAACTCGTTCTTGAAAGTAGCCAAGTCCTTGTTGGTACGCACATGAATGGTGCAAGAAGATTTTGGCAACATATCAAAGTAGTTGTCAGAAAAGAAGTTGTCGATGCCCTTGATAGACATGAACACACCACGAGCAAACTTATCTGTGGTCAGTTTCACATCATAGCCATCACCTGCTTTTGCAATCTCAGTCTGAATGTTTACTTTCTGATAGTTCATGTCCTTCTGACTCACGGCATAGGCAATATTCTTATAAGTCTTGCCTCCTGTGGAATAAGTGATATAGAAGACTACATCCTCTGGACGCTCACCACCCAGTAGGTCATTTACTTTCTTGGTTACTACATCTATAGCATTGTTGGTCGGCAACTTCACCGCATATTTCTCTGAGTGAACGATGCGACCATCCATCGTAATGGTCAGTATCTTCAGTTCACCCTTGACAGAGGAACGACGGTCGTTAACCAACTTGATCTCCAGTTCCTTGTCGCTCTTGGAAGTATTGTTGGCAGCGACTTTAAGCTGTCCACTGGCATCAGTAGGCAGATTAGACACCTGCTTTTTATCCTTGTTGTTTCTATTCTTTTCCTCTCCGATAACTTTCATGCGAGGAGCCACGAGAATATCATCGTAGGCATACTTGGTGAAATAGTGCAAAGCCTTCCAACGACCATAATAGTCACGACTGCTCCAAGAAGCCACAGGCCAGCAATCGTTGAGCTGCCATACGATGCTGCCCATGCAATAAGGACGGTCACGTCGATACGCCTCCATACCCATCTTCACACCATCTCCCTGCATTAGGAGGCTCACATAGAGGAACTTCTTGAAATCCGTAGGCACATGATAGTCTCGGCGCATATACTCCTCGATGCGATGGTTGGCGTAGGTACCCGCCTTCTGGTGTTCCATCATCACCTCCGAATAGATGTTGTGGTCATACTCAAAAGGAGCATATTTCAATACCGACTCATACTCAGGAAACGACTGGAAGCCATACTCACTCTGGAATCTCACACGATGGTCGTAATACGCATCGAATGGTTCGGCGCCATGCCATACACCCCAATAATGGTCATCACCATTGATGCCATCGCTCGGCGTATCCTCAAAAGCGTAAGGACTCGATGGGCGATAACTAATCTGCGGCGCATACTCCTTCACCACCGATGGCAGCAGCTCATGGAACAAGGTATGTTGCATCTTGCCCACTTCCTCGCCATAGCCCATCTCGTCGAGTTGCTTCTTCTTGTTGCCCCAACCGTACCAAACATCCTGGCACTCGTTGTTGCCGATAAACACTGCAAGGCATGGATGGTTGCGCAAGCGACGAACTTGATAGACGGCTTCCTCCTTGACATTCGCCAAGAAAGCAGAGTCGGCAGGATAGGTACAACAAGCAAACATGAAGTCCTGCCATACCAAGATGCCGTTCTTGTCGCATTCCTTGTAGAAGGCATCGTCCTCATACTCACCACCTCCCCATACTCGGATGATGTTCATGTTGACAGCCTTTGCGTCACGCACCACGGCATGATAAACTGAATCGTTGCAACGACTCAGGAAGTTGTCGTTCGGCACCATGTTGGAACCCTTGGCATAGAGCGGATGGCCATTCAGTTCGAAATAGAGGTTATGCCCATACTTGTCCTTGTCATTATGTAGTTTCAAGGAGCGGATGCCGATGCCCTCCGACTCAGAGTCGATGACCTTGCCATCACTCGCAGCCACTGTGGTCTTGAAATCGTAGAGATAAGCCTCGCCCAAGCCGTTGGTCCACCAGAGGCGTGGCTTGTTCATCACATAGTCCATGCGCACCTTGTTCAAGCCTTTCTTCAGGGCGGTTGCCTTGGAAGCCAACTTCTTGCCATTGGCAGATACAGACACCACCGCGGCAGGCATATCTTGCGAGGCCTCCACCTCAACGATGGTCGAAAGTTTGGCTCGCTGGGCGGTAACGTCGTTTTGGATATGCCACACATTGGCTATCTTCTGGGCGTTCCATGTCTCCAATTGCACGGGTCTCCAAATACCAAAAGTAACCAACCGTGGTCCCCAGTCCCATCCATACTCATAGCTGGCAGTACGAGCAAAAGGACTGATGGTCTTGTCGAAGATACCTCCCAGCCACGACTGGTCAGGACCGGTATTATGACGATAAGGAAGGGCATCAAACTTAGGTATATTTCGGCGAATGGGCGAATTGAAATATACCTCCAACTTGTTCTTGCCTTCCTTCAAGATACCTTTTACGTTGCATCTCCATTCCCTGTGCATATTGTCGGCACAAACCAGACGCTGACCATTGAGATAGATGTCTGCGTAGGTATCAAGACCTTTGAACACAATATCTTGATTCTCAGAGGAAAGTTCGTCGTTCGTAGGAGTCACATACGTCTCATACATCCAGTTGACTTTATCGACCCACTGCACGCTGCGCTCATTGAGGCGATAGAATGGGTCATCGATGACGTGGGCACGCATCAAGTCAAGATGCACATTGCCTGGAACCTGTGCCTCATGCAAGATTTCAGAGTCATGTTGACGGAACTGCCACCCCTCATGCAGTTGGCGGATATGTACGAATGCACTTGCTTGGATAAAGGAAGCCAAGCACAAGGCAGACAAGAAGATTGTTTTGTTAAGTTTCATATACGATAACGTCTTTGATTTTTGTTAAGGAAAGAGGACATGCCATTCTCGACATATCCTCTTCAAAAAATTAACCAACTTAATATAAACCTAAAATAACCTATTGATAATTTCGAACTTTCTTATTTAGAGGTATCCTTGGTGTAGCCCTCATTCTGGTCGTCAGGGGTAAAGTCCTCATTGGTCTTGATTTCCGTATCAGGAATAGGATAATGCACATGATAAGCTTGCATGGTGCCCGACTCCCTAGCCCAATCATTGCGTTTCAAGGTCAACTCCACCAATTTGCCAGTACGTATCAAGTCGATGCGACGCCACTGCTCGAAGCAAAGCTCACGCATACGCTCATCCATGATATGGTTGAAGCACTCCTCCTTGCTCATACCCGTGTTCCAAGCCTTGTCGGCTGGCAATGTTCCACCGAAGGCACGCTTGCGGATGGTATTGTTGATGAGGGTCACGGCATCTGCCGTATGTCCCAGTTTGTTCAAACACTCGGCATGGAGCAAGAGTACGTCGGCATAACGTATCATCGGATAGTTCTTGCCAGAGTTCCACATGTTGTTGATACCCAAACCTGACTGATAGTCGGTGCGGAAATCTTCCCACTTCTTGATATGTGGTGCCAACTCGTCGGTAGTACCCGTCCACTGGGTCTTCGACAAGTCTGGGGTTACATACTCATACTTGTTCTCATCACCCGAATACTTGTTGGTGTAATAGGTGAAGTCGGTACGGATGCAAGCATCAAATCGCTTGTCGCCGTCCTCCCAAAGTCCGCCCTCGCTCTGCTTGGTGCGAGCGAAAGTGGTAGGCAACAAGAAGTCATAGCCCGAGAAGGAACAACCCTGTCCAAACCAAGAGTCACAAGCACGGGAGCCCATGTCAAACTCCCAGTAGTTGCAGTCCGGCCACTTGGTATCAAACTGAAGTTCAAAGATAGACTCCTTGGTGTTAGGATTGTCATATCTCCAAAGGTCAGCGTAGTTCTCAACGAGTTCATAGCCCATGCCCATCACCTGCTTGAAGCAATCGTCTGCCTTCTGATAATCACGAAGTCCTGTACTCTCGGGTGCCGACATATACGCCCTACCCAACATGGTGAGAGCTGCACCCTTGGTGGCACGCTGCGGTTCATTGTCGTAACGAGTAGGCAAGTCGTTGACCGCCTTCTGGAAATCATTGAGGATATATTCCCACACATCTTTCTCTGGCTGAGGACCACCACCCAACTCGGCTGTTCGATCCATGTCGATGATAGGAATCCTACCCCAGTACATCGTCAACTCATACATCAACATGCCACGCATGAAACTCGCCTCTCCCATCAACTGCGTCGCCTTGGCGGAAGGCGTGGTGCGCTTGAGCGCATAGATGGCTTTGGCTGCGGAGGTAACGGCTGGCCAACGGTTGTCCCAGATAGCCTTCACCTGTGTGGAAGTCGGGTTAAGCTGACCATTGTACTTGTCCATACCCGCCTGGTCGCCTGACGAAATCAACTGGAAATTACCCTGTTGGGTCTCATCGGTCCCCAGTGAACTCATCAGTCCATTACGGCCTTCCTTGCAACCACGAAAACTCTTGTAAAGACCTGTAACAAGAGGTTCCACATTGTTGATGTCGGCAAACACCTCGTCCTCGGTCAAGGAGCCTGTAGGCTTCACATCCAAGAAATCAGAGCAAGAACTTATGCTCATGAGCAGCATGCTTGCCAATGCTATATTGTAAATCGACTTTTTCATTGTTCTATACTTTTAAGGAGGTTTTAGAATGCGAGATTGATACCAAAGGTAAACATTCTCGTTGGTGGATACCAGTCACCCGTCTCTGGGTCATACCCCTTGTAGTCTGTGATACAGAAGAGGTTGGAACCTGTAAAATAGAGGCGAAGGTTGGACAAGTGAATCTTCTGGACGAGACTCTTGTCGAAACTATATGCCAAAGTCAAGGCTGAGAGGCGCAAGAAGGATGCCTTCTGCACACAGAAGTCCATCTGGCTCGCATTGTAATGGTTGTAATCGACACCCGTGATGACACGTGGGAACTTGGCGTTGGTGTTCGTCTCCGTCCATCGATCCATCAAATCTACAGAAGCATTGCTGGTTCCTACGCTGGTTATCAAACCTGTGTACCAAGGACTCAACTTCTTCGCACCATATGAATAGTTGAACACGGCATTGAGAGACCATCCCTTGTAAGTCACGTCGGTAGAGAAACCACCATAGAACTTAGGGTCGGTCGAACCGATGACAACTCGGTCGTTCTGGTCTATCTCTCCGTTTTGGTCTTCATCTAAAGGATAAAGGTCACCTGGGTTCACATTGTAACCATTGAAGTTAATCTTGCTCAATCGCTCCATGTCGGAAGCCTGGGCGATACCGCCTGTACGCCACATATAGAGCGTATTGCGAGACTGTCCGATGAAGAGGTTGCCCTCGTTCTGGATATTGCGGTCATTATCTACGTTGTAGATGACATTCGTGTTACCATAGAGCTTTGTCACCTTGTTCTTGTCATGAGAGAAGGTGGCGTTGACATTCCACTCCAAGTCCTTCTGGCGGATGATAGTTGCACCCAAGGCAAGTTCTACACCCTTATTGGAGATGGCTCCGATGTTCTCTATAGTATAACTATAACCTGTAGTTGTCGCCAAAGAGTGAGACATCAAGAGATCCTTGTTGGAGATGCTGAACACATCGAGCGACAAGCGCAGACGATTGTCCAACCATCCCATGTCGAGACCGAAGTTAAACTGGTGCTGTTTCTCCCACTTGATGTTAGGAGTGGCACGACGGCCATTGCTCACAAAAGAGAAAGTATATCCCTTGTCCATATTACCACTATAGGTTGGATTATAGAGCGAGAGATAGGTGAAGTCGTCGATGTTCTGGTTACCCACGATACCGTAACCGATACGCACCTTCAACTGAGAGAAGATGTTCAAGTCCTTGATGAACTTCTCCTCGTTGGCATTCCAGGCTGCTGAGAACGATGGGAATATGCCCCAACGATTGCCAGCGGCAAACTTGGAAGAGCCATCAAAGCGAGTGGTCGCTGTCAACATATAACGGCTGGCATAGTTCCAAGTGACACGTGCGATGACGGAAGACAAAGTGTTTTCTGAGAATCCTGAGCCTAAGCCACGTTGGTCTTGCTTGTAACCAGCGCCCAGATTGTGATATCCGAAGAGATTGGAGGCATAGCCCTGTGACGAACCGTTCAAGTAACTGAAGTTGGTACGAGAGGCTGATGTGCCAATCATCGCATTGATATGATGTTCCTTGATGCTGAAGTCGTAGGAAAGTGAGTTGTCCCACTGCCATACGGTACGAGCATCGCGATTGTCCTTTGCCTCACCCTGGGTTCCATAACGTTCGCTCTCGTAGATGTCATTAGGGGTATAGACGTTTTGCTGCTTGTAAGCGTAGTCGATAGAGAACGTAGAGCGGAAGTTCAAGCCCTTGATAGGGTTGATGTTGATGTAGTTGGATGACAAGAGTCTGTTATACTTCAAGTCATTATCTACTCGCAAGGAACGGATTGGGTTGAAGTTGTTCTGGTCGAACACACCCTGCCAGTTCAATGTCTGGATATTCTCATCCACAGCCAACATCGGGTTGGCGCAGCGGGCACGGTTCATCACGCCGTCATCGACCAAGGAGTTCTCGGTACGAGTGAAAGAGGTGTTGGTACCTACCTTCAACCAAGACTTGATCATCTGGTCGGCGTTGATACGAGCGGTATATTTCTTCTGCTCGCTCTTCTTGATCATACCCTTGTTGTCCATGTAACCCACGGAGAGGTAATAGTTGCCCTTGTCTGTACCATTGGAGAAGCTCACCATGTGGTTCTGTTGGAAACCAGTACGGTCAACGGCATCAAGCCAGTCGCTGTTGGTATTGTTCTTGTAAGCCTCAAACTCATAGTCGGCAAACACGGTGTTGCTGCCCATGACGGTATTGTTGATGTAATCCTCCACATTGCCGTCGGGATTCTTTTGCTTGAAACCATTCACGTATGCCTCCTTGCGAAGTTCGAAAAGGTCTTTCGTACCCATGGTCTTTGGGGTGTTGGCGTAGGTCTGCACACCAAACCATCCATCGTAAGTGACCTTGCCCTCCCCCTTGACACCTTTCTTGGTGGTGATGACTACCACACCATTGGAACCACGGGAACCATAGAGGGCGGTAGCAGAAGCATCCTTCAACACCTCGATGGAAGCCACATCGTTCAGGTTGACGGCACTGAAGCCCGAGTAGCTATTGTCCATCACGAGACCATCCACCACATAGATAGGGTCGGTGGAACCATTGATGGTATTGATACCACGGATACGTATGGAAGCATCATCGGTAGGTTTGGCAGGCGTATTGATGAACACACCGGCAACCTTACCCTGGAGAGCCTCGCTCACGTTAGTGACAGGACGTTCCTTCAAGGTCTTGGCGTCCACGCCCACGACGGCACCCGTCAAGTCACTTTTCTTCATGACAGTACCTACGAGCACCACCTCGTCGAGTGTATTGACATTCTCTTGGAGGACAATCTTCAAGTTGTTGCCAGTCACCTTGGCTTTCTGGGTATCATAACCAATATAAGAAATGGTGAGCGTTCCACCTTTCCTAGCCTGAAGGGAGAAGGCTCCATCCAAGTCTGTAACAGTACCTGTGGAAGAATTATCCACCTTGACGGTAGCTCCTATGATAGGTTCGGAAGAAGCATCCGTTACCATACCTTTCACTGTGATTTCTTGTGCTTGCATCCCCACGACGAAGAGGACGAAAAGCGTCAATAATGAGAATCTAAGCTGTTTCATATTTAGGTTTTTTATTGTTTCGGTTGCAAAATTACTAACTTTTCTACAAATGAGCAAAAAGATATGTAGCAGAGAATGAAAAATCTGTCGCAAAGAATCGTAGCATAGACATTTCTTATAATTTTAAGATTCAAATGCTCTCATCTTCTTTCCAGCTTTCAACCTGACAGTCTTGAACGTACCGTTAATCTTGCAACGTACCTGTTGGTCACTCTTGCTGACCAAGGACACCGCCACGACCTTTCCATCCTTCCATGTGATGTCGGCGACAATGCCTCCACGTGCGCAGATACCCTTGATGCTGCCATTCTTCCAAGCTGCAGGAAGTGCAGGCAGGAAGTCTAGATAACCATCATAACTTTGGAGTATCATCTCGCAAACTCCAGACACGGCGGCCTCGGTGGCATCGAAACTAAAGATGTCTTCCTCGGCACCTGCCACACCCGCAGGCGAAACAGTCATGAGGTTCTCACGCATGAACACCTTGTACAAACCTATCAACGACTCGTAAGCCTCGGCAGGATTCTTGAGACGGGCATAGAAATTTATCATGTTTCCACGAGTCCACTCCGTATCTTCCCACTGACCATGGTGGGTCTGCTTATCCAAGAAGGTCTCACAAGCCTTGGCCAATTCGGGGTTCTTCTCAGGTGAAATCTCTCCAAATGGGTAAAGTCCCAGGAGATGAGAAGCATGGCGATGTGACATATCCGAACGGCTCACATCGAGCAACCATTCGTTCAATGTGCCGTCCTTACCTATTTTATAAGGAGGCAAGAGTTGGATGTCGTGCTGCAACCGGGCACGAAAGTCTGCGTCGATACCTAGTATTTCGCTCGACTTGATGCAAGCCTGATAGATGTCATGGACCACGGCTCGGTCGATGGTCGGCATCATGGAGAGGCAATAGTCATGTCCGTCTGCCGTGCGGAAGCCATTCTCAGGAGAAATGCTAGGTCCCGTCAACAAATAACCTTTCTTTGGGTCGTTCACCATATAATCGACAAAGAACTTGGCGGTTTCCTTCATTAGCGGATACCCCTCCTTGCGAAGCCACTCCTTGTCTTGGGTGAAATCATAGTGCGCCCAGAGTTGCGTTGCCATCCAAGCACCGGCTGTCACGTTCATCGCCCAGCTCACACCATTTCCTGGTGCAGTGTCGCCCCATACATTATTTATAGTATGTGCCACCCAACCGTCGCATCCATACATCTTACGAGCGGTCTCATGCCCATATTTTGACAAGAGTTTCAAATACTTGAAAAGCGGCATATTGGTCTCCGCCATGTTGGCGATGTTGGCAGACCAATAATTTTGCTCAATATTGATATCCAGGTGATAGTCGCAAGTCCAAGGCATATTGCAAGCCAGGTTATCGTTCCAGATTCCTTGCAGGTTGGCTGGCAAAGGCGAGTTCTCCCGAGAGGAAGAAATCAACATATAGCGACCATACTGGAAAAACAAGGCATCGAAAGCTGGTGAAGGTTGACCCTTGCGAGCAGCCTCGAAGAGTTTTTCGGTGTCATTATCAGCCTGTAGATTTCCACCCAGGTCAATGTCCATGCGAGAGAATATCTTGGAATAGTCAGCAATATGCGCCTTCCTCAACGCCACATAAGACTTCCGGGCTGCCTTCTCGATGGTCTCCGCACACTGGTTCTCATAACCTGGATTGTGAAAGTCGGTCCGGACATCGGCCAAGACGACCACCTCGTCGGCGTTTTTCACCGTGATGGACTTGCCATCGTGGCTTACGCTCCCCCCCTTGGGAAATACACGCACCATGCCACGGAACTTCACTCCACCAGCTCCATTCTTATTGAAGCGAGCGTCGCCCTTGATGTCCAAAGTGTTGTCGGAAACCCAAATTTGGTTGTGTCGAAGCATATCCATAGAGAGGGAGAAAGAAATGCTCTTTTTCTTGTTGGCTGTCAACTTCACCACCGATACCTGGTCGGGATTACTCGTGAAATATTCATTCCTATATTTCACGCCATTTCTCTGGAAGGACACGATGGCGACAGCCTGATTCATGTCGAGGGTACGCTTATAGTCGCTCACGTCACCATCCCCAGAAAGGTATTTGATTTTGAGGTCACCGAAAGGCAGATGAGTACCGAAGCTCTTGCCATGACCTGAAAGATATTTCCAACCGAGATCATTTCCCTTGGCGAGGTCACCAGCCAAAAATGCCTCACGCATCACCTTGAGTTTGTCGGGACCACAGATATTATTGGCTTCAGGGGCTTCCTGTCCAGACCATAGTGTCACCTCGTTGAGGGCAATCGTCTCGGTATCATATCCACCATAGACCATGGTTCCCAATCGACCGTTTCCCATCGGGAGAGAGCCCATCCACTTGGCAGATGGTTTCGAATAGTTGAGTACATACTGTCGGCTTGCAGCCATGGATGGCAGAGTGGTTAGCAGCATCAAGCCTACAGCCAAACTTTTGGTTATTCTGTTTTTCATCATTGCGATAATTTTTATTATATGGATGATAATTGATAATTTCCGATGGCAAAATTATCATCATTTTACCATATATATAGCTATCATTTATCACATAATATATAACATTTGTCGCAATCTGTGTCTTCTGCCAAAACTTTTTTATCTTTATGGACTTATCTTGTATTCAAGATTTCCCAAAAAGTTGGCTTTTTACTGTATCATGATAAATGTACAAACCTATGTCAAACGATTTCTTCAGGTAGCA
>ERZ808275.95-NODE-95-length-54711-cov-4.949521_pt1 | contig 54711 bp, 48 predicted proteins | sample MGYA00520894_ERZ808275 | MGnify/ENA primary metagenome ERZ808275 (study PRJEB31516, sample SAMN03275598) | gut metagenome | biome: mammalia-associated habitat; material: feces | host: Papio cynocephalus | place: Kenya | collected 2012-08-03 ... | reverse complement strand
AACCTCTCTGTCAGCCAATTCTTGGCTGACATCTCTCCTTGGCAGGAGAGTAAAACGTCTTAAGTGTAGTTTTGTAATTGTTGATTGATTTGGTGATTTGCTAAACATACAAGGAATCTCTATAGTTTTGCATAAAGTAAACCTCTCTGTCAGCCAATTCTTGGCTGACATCTCTCCTTGGCAGGAGAGTAAAATGTCTTAAACCAACTTTGGTGTTTTATTGTTTATTTAACATCTTAAACCAACTTTAATGTTCTCGTCAAGTTTGGATATTTTGACTGCTTTGACCATATTTTTACTCCCCTGCCAAGGGGAGATGTCAGCCAAGAATTGGCTGACAGAGAGGTTAAATAAGTTTAGCAAACATTAAATCTAATAATATATAGTAAAAAGTAAAATGAAGTTTTTACTCCCCTGCCAAGGGGAGATGTCAGTTGCAAAACTGACAGAGAGGTTAAATAAATCAAGTTCAACAACAAAGTTGAATCACACAACCGCAAAACTTTAAAATTTTTCCACCTTTTGCCTTGTGGAAGTGGGAAACGAAGATTTGACAATAAAGGTTTACTTTATTTTGTATGCTCTAGTGTTTAACTATTCATAAAAAGTACAATTCTAAAAACAATTTTAAAATTTACTTTCTATTTCACATTATACATCAATTTTATTAATAATTAAAATATTTTTTTAATTTTTTATATTTTTAATTAATTTTTTTTAAATAAAACAAAATAAATATGCGATAAAAGTCTATTTTGTTTGTGTTTAATGTCAAAATTTGGTATAATTTTGTGTAAAAACAAAATTACAACTAAATATTTAATTAAATATTTAAGCAATTTTTAAACAACAAGGCAAGGTTTATTTTGTATGCACAAAAATTTGCATTCGTGTATAGCAATAATAAGCATAAAGCAAAAACATAATCTATAGCTAAAAATATGGTTGAAGTTTTGTTGTGGTGAATTCCTCTGGGGGTTAAATATAAATGAAAGCGGTTTGTCATAATTTAATTAAAATTGTAGCACCAATAGTATTGGTGGTTTTGTCATTTGTATGTTTGTTAAGCATGAATGCAAACAATCAGAATTTAGACTTTTTGGCAGAGAATGTTTCTCAAACGGAAACATCAACAACTGACTCATCAATTAGCCAAAATGAAACAGATGAAACACAGTACACTTTTGATGAAAATGGAATGCTAAACCTAGAACGTTGGGAAGACTATGCCTCAAACGACCAATCTACTGGGGCAACTCAAATGAGTTTAACTTTATCTACTGATGATTATTACATGTGGGGTAAGAACATTGGCAAAGTGTACATAATCAAAACAGCGGAGCAATTGGCAGAATTAGCGAAACGAGTAAATACTGATACGTATGGAAGTATTTTCTGTGGTAAAGACTCGAGTGGTGGTAATAAGAAAAAAAATTACACAATTGTTTTGGAAGCTGATATTGACCTAACTGGAAAAATTTGGACACCAATTGGTTACGATTCAAGCCATCCTTTTAATGGTGTATTTTATGGCAACGGACACGTGATTTCAGGGATTATGATGGATAATTCCATCACAGGAGGAAAGGCTCTTTTTGGTTACAGCTCAACTGCAACTATTGCAGATTTAATTGTCAAAAGCAAAATTGGATGCGAGTATGACATTATTGCAGGTGGTTATGTTGACTTATACGGATGTTACGGAACTTACAAAGTTAAAGGTGGAAATCAAAGCAATTGCTGGCAGCCAAAAAGTAGTGGTAAAAAACCTAAAGGTGTAGATAACTATTATTGCTTGATTGAAGGTGTTGATGTTTCACCTAGCAGTGATAACCCATCGGAGTTGAGTGTAGGTAAAATCAACACATTATCTTTTAGTTTAGGCACAAACAAAACAGTTACTGGAATTAAAATTTATGAGTTTGATTTTGAAGTGAATTCATTTGGAAAAAATTATGTTAGTTACCATATCCCGCCTGTATGGGATCAAAAAGATCAAATTACAAAAATATGTTTAACTTTAAACGATGGACAAGATAAAAGAAATTATAAAAACTTTTCATCAACTTCAACTTCCATCTCTTTTACTGCAAATTGTGCAAGGCAAACTTACATCAAAATTGTTTTGGAAATAGGCAACAAGACTGTAAAACCTATAATTAATTATCATGTGCTTGACACTTCCAGCATAGAACGATTCAACACCAATTTATATCGCATGGCTAATTTAAAAACAATTTATGGTTCAACTAGTAAAGGTGACATTAGTTGGAAGAATGATAATAATGCTGGAAATGGAATTGTTGTGGGTGGTAAAATTACTCAAAATGATATAGAAACCGAATATGCCCGTGTTGGGGAAAATTTAACTTTTTCAATTGATAAAGAAGAAAAAGCAAACATCACACGCTTGATTGGGAACAATGGCAAAGATGATTCGTGTTCGAACGATAAAAAAGAATTAGAAGTTACTGTTCCCGCTGATGGTACAATCAACATTTACATATTAAATCTTGTGCAAGTTACAGTAAATGGTGCTGTTGACTGGAATTCCCAAAATGAAAGGTTTAGTGTCGCAAATACCATAATATCCGCTTACAGAATAACTGATGTAGGAGGTTATAAGAGCGGCTACAATGATAAACTAGTTTTTGACGAAGGTGATTTACTAAGCGGTGACACAAATAAGGATACTCACATAAAAATGCTTGATGTTGATTTTGCATCTTCGAAAGTTGGTGGTGTTGATCAGGTTAACACAAGTGATTTATCTAACAATGAAGCAACCATCTCAAACCTTGTAGATAACAGCACTGTTTATGCTTGGTGGAAGGTGCTGCCGGTTAATTATGAATTTAAATTTATCAACAACTCTAACAAAGTGCTTAGTTTTTATGCTCTTGACCCTAATGGTAGTAAAAGCTCAAAAGATTTATCAACAGAAACTGTTGAAGGTAAAACCGTATTTATACTTTATTACACAGAAAAATTGTTTATTGTTGACAAAAATAGCACAAGCACTCAACCCTATTATTTAACTTTAACCGGGGAAAATGATAGATTAAACTCAATCATATACACTCGTGATTTTGGTTATAGCGGAGAAAGCCAAAACAACAAAAAGAATGAAAATGGAGCAATAAACGGGGGTATTATAGGAATAACTGGTGGTGCAGACTACTACTGTGCAATAATGGTTAGTGTTTTGGCGGGTGAAGAAACTTCAGACAATCAAGTTAGTTACAAAGTTACTTCAGCCGAAAAAACCATAGACACAGTCAACATTAAATTTAAAAATGGCGACACAGATGTTACTGACAAAGAAACATTAGAGAAAGTCTTTTCAACATTGAAGTTTGGAGAACTGGATTTATTTAATTATTTCGTTACAGGTAGTAATTGTTTTACTCTTAATTTAACTGAAGAAAACAGACTTACAGTAGACTCAATTGGAACAATTTCTTGGACAAAAAAGAATAATGCCCCTTTAAAAATTGAATTTGACAGTTTGAAACAAGAAGATACAAATACACTATTAAGCAATAACAATGTTACTAGTTATCTCGATAATAATCTTCAATTTAAGGTTGACCAAATTGGAACAACTGATGGTGCAATTACAATAACCATAAACTATCAAGAAGAAAAAAACAAATTCCAAATTAAAGCAACAGATGAAAATAATGCAAAAAATCTATTTAAGAATAGTGAAATATCTTATTCTTATAAATTAAATGACGCAGAGCACAACGATGTTGATTATTCTGGAGCAATTACGACCCTTCAAGAATATGATAGTGACCCATTAAAAATCAAGTACAATACTAAATATTTTGACCTTTCAAAAATTGTAATTACAGGAAATTATAGTGTTGTTGATGGTGGTAGCACAAAAAAAGGTTGCGACACACTTTTTGATTCTTCCAAAAATGACAATAAAATTGAAGTAAACATTAAAAACGACACAATAACCATTCCAGCCATTGAGGCTTATTATGCTGACGGGATAATAATTGAAATTAGTTTTACGGAAAAGGTTTACAAATTCACTGTTGAAGTAACAAACGGCACAATTGATGGCGAAGTGATATCTTCCAAAGAATATAGTTTTAGTTATTTGGATACAATTAGCATTGCAAAAGACGTATCAAACGACCAAAATGTTATAGTCAGTGTAACAACAAATAACTCAAACTTGAGTAATGTTTCTCACACAATTGCACCAAAAAGTAGCCATTATACTTTAAAAACAGAAAATTTAAGTTTATTTGAAGAAAATGGAATTGACTTTTTAAAAGACGAGAACTTTTCTTACAACATCACATACACACCTAAAACTTACACAGTTGAGTTAGTTGATGTTGCAGAGTGTTGCATAAAAAATGCAGATGGGACGTATACATTAACTTTTGCAGAAATATCAAACGTAAGCACTGGTTACACAAGTGATGGCAAATATGTTACTCCAACAACCCCAAAAAATTATTTTAAATTTGACCGTTTTGAAATTCAAAAAAAAGACAGAACGTGGGTTGTTTTAGAAAATAACAAGAATTATTTAATTAATGACTTTAAATTTTATCAAAATGATTCTTGGGTTGAAATTACATTAGATTCAGGTTATTTAAACGGTGATGTAATCAAAATTAGAAAGGTTTACACTCCTTGTGTTTACACGTTTGAGTTTAAAGGAGTGCAGGGCAACGAAACAAAAGAGGCAACTATATCACTGACCTTTTTAAATAATGTTGGCAATAATCAACTTTATGTTTGTGTTGATGGAGAATACATTGCTGGTGGTTTAAGTGCAAACTCTACTCTTGACACAATTATAGAAAACAACAAAATAGAAACGACTTCAGGGGATTTCATTACAATTAAAGAATATCTTTCAATTGAAGGTTATGATATTTCTTCATTTGCAGTTAAAATTGGGGAAACAAACATTGAAGGAACCTCGCTTTCAGATATTTTGGCAAGTGTTGTAAATACTGATGCAATTCTTGATGTGGATGTTATTTACACGGGCAAGACTGTTACGTTCCACTTTAAAGGTGAAGATAACTATTATTATGGAACTTTAAATGGTGTTTATGGCACGGCAATTGATTTTAAAAATAATTTTACAGCAATAAGTAAAACTGGATATATTTTAAAACAAGTTAGTTTTGAAAAGGATTCAAACGGAGAAAATATCTGGAAAGATTACGACAAAGATACGTCTTACATATTTAATTCATATGAAAGTGGCAAAATATCTTATGACGTTTATGTGCGTTTTGAAAGTATAACAAAAAAGGTTACGTTTGATGGAACGTACTTGCCTAACAAAACAAATGTTGTAAAAGATATTGAGTATAATGCTGAAAGTTTTACTGACACTCCAGTTCCAACAAGAGCAGGTTTTACATTTAAATATTGGGCAACAAGTGAAATGAATGGTGGCGAGCCTTTATACAAAATTGAAAACGGAAACATAACAAGAAAAGCGGATAAAGACAAAAAATATTTAGACAACCCTTATCTTTATGCTTACTGGGCGATTGATGAAAGTACATTCGCAAATGTTAATGAAAGCACAACACTTACATACACAGGAAGCGAGCAAAGCGTTAGTTTAATCACTTTTGCGTCTTTTGCTGGTTTAAGTGTGAAAGATTACAATATTGAATATTCAAATTCATCTTTAACCTTAAAACCAACACTAAATGGGTCAACTTTGACCGTTTCGGGCTTTAAATATGTTAGCGATAGTGGCACAATTAGTTTTTATTATTCTTACAAATTTGATGAAAATACAGGTGCTGGCTCAATAAATTTTGTTGTGGGTGATTCATATTCTAAAATCCGTTTAGATAAGGATAATAACCTTGTTTATGTATATGCGAAAATTGATTCAAACGGAAGTGAAAGTCTTTTTGAACATACAATTACAATAAACAAAGCACAACTTTCTTTCGGTGGCAATATCACAAAAGTTTTTGACGGAACAAATGTAGTTTTGCAAACACTTACAGGCATTCAAGGTGACGACAGCATTGTTGCAACTTATGAAGATGTTAATGTTGGAACAAACAAAACTATTAAATATGCGGTTTCAAACGCAGGTGTTGAAAAAGACACAAATTTAAATGACGAACAAAAAAGTGCTATTTATGAAAAAATAAAAGGTTCATATTCTTTCCCTATCGGCTCAGGTGAAATTAAACAATTAGAGATTGTTGTTATGTTAAACGGCTCTATTTCAATTGTGGTTGACCCAAATGCTGAAGATGTTACAATTGCAAATTTAACCGTGTCAGGTGCAGATAGTTTTACCGATAGTATTAATAAAAACTATGTTTCTGGTATAAAGTTTGAAGGTGAAAACAGTAACGCTTGGGAAAAATTGAAAGATTTAATCAATTTCACATTAAAAATTAAAACAAGTGAAGTAAGCGAAGGAACATATAGTTTTAATGATCAAACGTTAAAATTGTTAGTTTGTGATTTTGAAGTGTCAAAAAAGCAAGGGCAAAATGTAAATGGAACTATTTTGAACGCAAGCAACTATATATGCAAAGTTGAAGGTTCGGTTGAGTTAAAAACTCTTGCTGAAAATGAAAAAGGCTTTATTTTCACGGCACAAACTGTTGAAGATGACCAAGTTGCTTTAAATTATGTTGCAACTGAAAATGACAATGTTGAAGAAGAAAAAGTAAAAAAAGAAAATAATGAACTTACCTTATATGCACAAAAAGATAATTGGGTTTCAAATCCAAAAAACTCTTTTGGCATAAATTTTGAAGGTTTCACTGGATATTGGATAAGCAGTATTGAAATTTTTGATGAAAATGGCACAAGTCTACAAAATGCGGTTGAGTTTGTTTATGACTCTAACTCTTCTTGCTATAAAATAACAATAACAACCGATGACACTCACAAGTGGTACAAAGTAAACATTGTTTTAACCAATAAATCAAAAGTCATCTTAAAGTATGCTTTGGCAGAAAACGAAAACATTGATGGGCTGACCGAAAAGGAACTTGAAATTTCAATTAATGAAAATTTCCAACTCCCAACTTTGTCAAGAACTGATTTTGATTTTATTGGTTGGACAACAACTTTAGACGACCAAGCCACAAAAATCACATCAGATACGTGGAATATATCACAAACAACTGTTACTTTATACGCGTTATGGGAGTATGTTGGAAATCCAAACTTGAATGTTTCTGACATATCAAAAACATATGACGGCGAAAATTCAACTCCTAGTTGGACTCTATCTTCCAATAACAATTCATTTTTAACTTATGAAATTTTGTGGAAAAAATCAGACAGCGATTACTGGTTCGACAAGTTGGAACTAAAAAATGTTAATGCTAGCGGTGATTATGTTGCAAAATTAACAGTAAAAGCAATTGTTGAAAATGCCGAACAAACATTTTTTGAAACAGAAACAACATTTAATGTTACAATTAGTAAAAAAGAAGTTACTTTCGCAAATGGAGTAAACAAAGTTTTTGACGGCTATAATTATTTAATTTACGCATTCCAAGCAGGTGATTTTGGCGAAAACAATGAAGTTGGCATAAATAATGAACTTGTGGGCAAGCAAATTAAAATAATTTTTGCAGACACAATCGCTGGAAGCAAAGCAAGCGGACTTACGGTTTTAGAAAAAACAGATTATAGTGAGGAAGATTTCAATATAGTTAACAATTATGATTTTAAATTGGATACAAACAATTTAGGTCAAATTGAAAAACGCAAAATTGAAATAACCTTGGGTGAAGAAAATAGTTTTGAATATACTGGTGGATATTTTAGCACAAAAGCAAAAACTTTAACGGACAACAAAGGTTTAAGCAATGAAAAACAATATAACATTTCATATGCTGAAGGTTTTAAAGTTTCAACCAATTTTAAATTAGACTCTGCTAATTTTGCTTTTGATGAAATTTATGTAACAACAAAAGGCAAAGATTATGGAACGTACTCATACGGAAATGGAGGCTTAACATTAACAGTCACCTTTAAAAATGGTGTATCTGAAAATAATTTTGAATTTACATTATCAGGCTCAATCACTATAACAAAAACAATATTAAAAGAAACGGAAGTAACAATCAAAACTGAGTATGTATATAATGGAGAAACGCAAACAATTAAAACAAATGATATTACATTTACTCCAACAATTGACGCCACAGGTAAAAAAGTTGAAATAAAAAACTCAGACGGAACCTCATTTGCAGGACTTAAGGATGTAGGAGAGCAACAGGTAATAGTTGTAATCAAATTAACAAATTATGAAGATTATGAAAAAGAAGTAACCTTTAAAGTAACTCCTTTATATGTAACCTTACAAAATAACGGCGAATATTCTAAAACTTATGATGCAACAATCAATGTGAATTTTGATAAAAATAATATAACAATTGGTGGTTATTTTGACAAAAATGGCGAAGTTTTAAGTTATTCAGGCGATTTGTTTAAAGATGAAATATTATCAAACTACACTTTTGCGTTCAATGATAAAAATGTTGGCGAAAGCAAGGAAATAACTTACACTAAAGATTCTTCATATAAAAACATTGAAATAAAAAGCGCAACATTAAAAGGAAAAATACAAAAACTTGATGTGACATTGCAAATTGTAGACACTAAAGTTTATGATAAAAACAACGAATATTTTGTTAATGCAACCCAAATTTCTTTAATTGCAAGTGAAAAAGTATTTACAGACGAAACAATGTCTGGCGAATTGAAAATTTCTAAAGCCTTGGCAATTGGTGAAAACAAATTATTTACTCTTTCTTTAAGTGAATATTCATTAAATTCTTTAACAATGCAAGACGGCAAAAACATCAATGAAAATTACAATGTGACAGATTTAAGTGGTAGCATTACTTTAAACAAAGCAAAAATAACAGTGGAACTAGTAAAAAATTCATATGTTTACACTGGGACAACAGTAATACTTGAATATAAAGTTACTATAGAAACAAATGGTGAAGCCATTGTAATTCCATTAAATAGTTTGGATGAAAATGAATATGTGGAAGTTTCCACTGATGCACAAAACGCTAGCACGTATGTTGCAACTGTTGGACTAAATAGCGATTTGGCAAATAGTGAATGCTATAGCCTTGAAACAAGCACACTTCCATTTGAAATAACAAAAAAGCAGATTGAGATTAACATAAACGAATCCCAACCTTATGATGGACAAAAGTTTACATATAAATTAGAAAATACAGATGCTGTTGGCATAATTTCTGGGCATAACATTGTTAACTCACTGCAAACCAAATTTAATCTTCATGGCATATATGATGTTAATAATTCAATCTTAGTTGATGTTTTAAATGGTAGCACTATTATTTCAGGAGATAACAATGCAAATAAACTGCAAATTTTGGATAAAAGCGGCAGTAATGTCACTAGCAATTATGCCATAACGCTAAGCGGTACACTCACAATTACTTTGGCTACTGGCGAAGCAGAAATAGTAGAAAAATCGTTTACATACAACGGCTCTTCACAAAAATTTAATGTTAAAGTGACTTTAAATAAAGGAACTACAAATGAACAAATTCAATTGGAATATAAATCTGCTTTAGATAATTCTTATAGCACAGATGAGCAAATAAAAGAATATTTAACCACGCAACCGGAAATACAAGGCTTTATAAAACTTTACTTTATAGATGCAAGCGGAAACAAAGTTTCTGATACCCAAAAGGAAATGGATTTTAAATATGCTAGTAAATATCAAGCAGAAATCTATAGCTTAAACTTTAATACAATAACAACTGGAATTTTTGAGATTGTTCCAAAAACAATCGAAAAATCAAGCATACAAGGTTTTAACAAAAATAAACAATATGACGGAACAACAGCAATTACTTACACTGATGAAAAAAACAAAAACTTTACATCTAGTGATATATGTAGTGGTGATGAAAGATATTTAAAAATTAGTGCAGAGTATTCAGGTATATTTGGCGAAGCATACATCAATTTTGCACTTAGCAAAGTTTCTGACGACTATGTTGCTGAAAAAGTGTTTAACTCATACAAGTTGTCAGGCGACATAATTATAGGAACCATAGACAAAAGAGATGTTACGTTTACAGCAAATTTACAAAATACTTATTACTATAATGGTGAAGCATTAAAAATTAATGTAATAGAATTTGGTGTTACAGGCGGGCTTGTAGGTGAAAGTTTTGTTGGCACTATTAGTTTTGATGGAATTATAAATGCTGGAACTTATACTTTTGAAAAAAACAATCAATTCTCACCAAAATTAGATAGTTTGACAGTAAGTGGAAATAATAGCAGCATAGATCGCTACAATATTACATTTGCTGAGCAAATAACAATAGCAAAAGCAGTAGTAACTATTTTATCGTGCTCTGATAATGAATATGTTTATGACGGACTTGGCAAACAAGTAAAACTTGTGGCTACAATTTCAGGAGATAAAGGAAAAATTAAATCGGGCGATGAAGGGTTAATTTTAAGTGCAACTTATGGCAATGGCTTACTAGAAGCAATTAATGCTGGCGATTACCAAATTTCACCTAAAGTGAATGATTCTTATGCAAACAATTATGAGTTGCAATCTGGTGTAACTGTTTCACAAAAACTAATCATAACCAAACGCCAAATTGTTATAAAAGTGGACGAAAGCATTTATGTAAACAATTTGGCAACAGAAACAAGCTTTACTTACTACTTAAAAAACAGTGATGTTCAATCATCCACTTCAAGCACATATGATTTGATTTCAGGTCACTCTTTAAGCGGAACAATTGAAACGAATGGAAAAAATGTTGGTGTTTATACATATTCAAACGCAAGTCAAAACAACACAATAACTTTAGGCGAGGATATTAAAATTTTCAGCGGTACAGATGACGTTACAAGCAATTATGTTTTAAGTTATGAGTTGAAGTTAACAATTGAAGACACATTGGGTGAAGGTGAAATTTATATTGTTCCAAAAGGCACTTACACTTACAATGGCGAGGATCAAATAAATGACATTAAGTTTGAAGTAAGAATAGGCAAAGCAAACGGAACTTACGAAACTAAAGATACAAGTGCCACAAACATTTATGATATCGAAGACGAACACGCTACCCCTCTTACTGAAGTCAAAGATGCAGGAACTTATTATGCACGTATTAATTTAGACGCAAAAATTTACGGCTTAAGTGCAGACGAATTAAGATGGGTGACTTTTGAAATAAAGAAAAAGGAAATCTCAACTTACACATATAACGGTGAGAGTTTTACAGGCAATAAGGTTTATGACGGCGAGAATAAATTAATTGTTTTATCTAGTGATATATGTCCTAACGATGATGTTACAATAACGGTAAAATATGAAAATGCCAACAAAGGCGCAAAAATTACAAGCATTGATTTAACTGGTGCGTCTCGTGGCAACTATATTGAAAAATTTATTAATGGAACAATTCAAGCAAAACAAGTTAATTTGACCTTAAGTAGTGGCAAATCTGTAATATATGCAGGAGAAACCACCACTGAAATTTTGGCAAGTGAATTTACTTGTAACACACTCCTATCTGGGCATACTCTTTCTGGAAGTGTTACAATTAAAGTAAAAAATGTTGGCTCGTATAATGTAAAAACAAATATAGAGCAAAACAATTTGATTGTCTTAGATTCTTCAAACCAAGATGTTTCAAGCAATTATGAGTTAATAATTGACGATTCTGCTTTTGTGGAAGTAACAAAAAAAGAAATCACATTAACATTTAATGACGGCGGTTATGAATATATTGCAAGTGACATTTTGCAAAACGTCATTGGTGATTTAAGTGTTTCAGAAAGCACATTTGATGCGGAAGTTAAAGATGTTTTAAAAAATAACTTCTTAAGTATATTCACCATCAAATGTGACGGACTCCTTTCAACTGAAATTAAAAATGCAGGCAAATATACTTTTGAAATTAAAAATGCAAGCCTTAGTAGCAATAATTTTACATTTACAATTGAAAGTTCAAAAAATGTAATAAATATTGCTCAAAAAGTGGCCTCAATTAATTTTAAAAACGCAAGCATTTCTTATCAAGAATACATTAAAAACAACAAAAAATATTTCATTTCAAATAGTCAAATTTTTGATGTATTTGCAGACGATTTAAATGCTTTAAATATAAGTGTTACAGTAACCGGCACTTCAATTGAAGCAAATGAAAAGTACACATATGGCGAAAGCGGTTTAGAAGTGACAATACCTGACACATTGTCAAAAAACTATACATTTACAATAACTGGTGATTTAACAATCATAGTTGATATGACCTCAATTAGAGTTGAAAATCCAACTTATGAAGGAAAAGATGTTGATTTATTTGACAAAATTAAGGTTTTTGACGGAGAAGACGAACTAGAAAAAGAAAAAGTAAATTCAAGCGATAAAATAACTTTTGTATCTAACACTGGATATGAGATTTTTGCTTACATTGATAAAACAAACAATATAAAGGCAAAAGTTACAGTAAAAGTTCTTGCAAAAAAAGTCACATCAATTATTTTTGAAAGAGATAAGGAATATGATGGAACAAACAAAGTTTTCAATGCGAGCGTGGACACTGAGTTAACAAGCGCTGACTTTGTTTCAGGCGATGATGTGTATGCCAAGGCAACCTATGGTGGTGTAACAAAAGGAATATATCAAATATCGTTTACACTATACGGCACAGAGAATGGTAACTATGAATTGAATGTTCCAATTTCTGGCGGTGAAATTAAAGCTAAAGTGATTGAAGTTCAAATTCCTTTAAGTACTGAATTTGTTTATAGCAATCTTTATGAATACACTTACGCATTTAATGATAGTTTAACGTTGGCAAATGGTGATGTAATTGAACAAGAATCTAAAACCATAACTTTCAAATACGCAAGTGTTGGAACTAATATAGATGTAGCAAATATTTCAACTGTTAATTTTGTAGTGAAAAACAATGCGGGTAAGTTTGTTACAGAAAATTATCAATTTGTATGCACTGGAACAATAACAATTATCCCAAGACAGTTTAAAGTTACATTGACCAATAACAGTTATTTAACTTACGACGCTAAAGAAAAACCAGTTTCATTTAAAATAGAGGGAATTGACTCAAACAACGTTTTAACAGAAGCAGAAATTGAAGAAATTAAAAAATCAATTTTAATTCAATACACTGGCACGGATAAGTCAACTTTAGTAAATGGTGTTGTAAGTGAACAACAATACAATTCTGAAACTGCGCCAAAAAATGTTGGCTCGTATTTGGCAACTGTAAGTTACAATGAAAACAATTATAAACTTGCTAAAACATCTTCAATTTCTTTTGAAATTACACAATTTGTTTTTGAAATTAATCAAGACAATGCTGTTGGAGTTTTTGAAGTTGATGAAAGTGAAATTGCTACAAAAGCCTTAACTTTTGGTTATGATATTCAATTTGCAGGCGAGAAAAATATTCACATTATTGTTACATTTGAAAATGCTGATGCTAACAATAATCTTGGCTTCCATAACATAAAGGTTAAATATTGTGACAATGGAAACTTTAAAATTACTGCAACTGATGATGCTTTGAAAAATAAACTAAAAATCACAGCAAATGAAAATAAAACATTGGAAATTACTCTTACAAATTACAAAAAAGGCGAGTTAAAAAGATACTATGGCAGAAACAACATTGGAGTGTTTGATTTAAGTGAATTTAACTTTACTTGCAAAGTTGGAGATAAAACTTTATTAGTAGAAGAAATTGAGTATATTGATTTAGAAGGAACTGTTACTTTTAACTCTGGCGATGTGGCAGATGGATATACCCTAAGGGAAGACGCAGTAACAAGTGCTTATAAAAATATTAAAATATCAACAACACTTACATTAAGCATATTAAAACGCACAATTAATTTGACTTTATCTGATAGCAATAATTACAACAAGTATTTTGACGGAACAACCAATTTTGATAAATCATTTACTTTAAGAGCTGAGCCTGATGCAAACGATCTCTCAGATTCTTTTGATACTTCACTTCCAACAGTCACTCTTTTATATGGTGATTACAACGTAGGCAAACAAGACATTTTAATAAGTGTTAGTGATTCAAAAAATTACACTGTTGTTTTGGCTGATAATGAAAACGCTCAAGGTGAAATTTTAAAACGTGGAATAAGCGTTGGTTTTACAAAAACTTCATTTACATATGGTGAAATTAAGGCGGAGGAAATAGACGGTACTTTTGTTGCTGACTTAACTGATTTTATAAACATTACAGATATTTCTAGTGAAACATTGCCAAATTTAAGCAAGTACATTGGTGTTAAAATTAAAACTACTTCTTCTAAAGTAAGCATTGCTAAATTCTTAATTTGTGGTGAATATGATGTAACTTATGAAGCATTAAATAGTGGAAATGTTAACATAACAGGCGAAAAAACTGAAAAAATCACCATTCTTCAAAAAGAGATTGCTTTAATTCTTCTATCAAATGAAGGGAAAGAAAAAACCATCTCAAAAGAACAAGATGGCACAACAGATGTATTGGTTGGTGATGGCGAACGCTTAAGTTTAAATGGCGTACTTTCTGGTGACGTGGTAAAAATTACAAGTGCAAATTATACTACAGCTACAGCAGGTAACGATATAAAAATTGAAGTTGTTTTAGCTGGAGCAGACAACGGAAATTATACTGTTAAAGCAAGCGGAAATATTTTGCCTAAAAATATAACCATTGTTTATAACTATAATAAAGAAAAAATAGTCGCAGGAAATATTGTTGCTGGCAAAATTACTGACAGTTACAACTATTACTCAGTAGCAAACGACATTCCAACTGCAAGTCACAGCGAAAATGGATACACGTTTGTTGGCTGGTCTTTAAATGCTGATGACACAACTGCTATTGATTTTACAAAACCATTAAATGAAATATTTACAACTTTTAGTGCTACAGTCAATGTGTATGCAGTGTGGAAAATAAATCAGTTTGAAGTTACAGTGGAAAGATATATCTATGATTATAAAATTCCAGGATATAAAAAAGATGCAAACTTCACAACAATAATACTTAAAAACTATGCTGAACAAATTACATTGTCAGATTATTCTGTTGACAAAGGCCATTACACATATATAGGTTACAAGGTTAACAATGAAGGTTCTTTGTTAACACTCTCAAATGAAATAGTAAATAAAAATAAGACAATTTCTTTGTATTATGACTTAAATAAATACACTGTGACTTTTGAGTCAGATGTGGCATTTACTAATTTGTCTTCAAATGGTTTTGAATATTCAAATGGAAACAAATCAGCAGTAGCAAAAATTTATTATGGTCAAACTTTACAAGAGTTTTCTTCAAACGTTGTAGGACTATTAAATGTTACAAAAATAGGATATAGTTTGACAGGTTACAAAAATGGTGAAATTACAAAAACTCTTGAACAATTAAAAACTCTCACTCTTGAAAAAGACGAAACATTTACAGCAGTTTTTGAAGCAAATGAATATACTTTAACATTAAATGCAGGTGAAAATGGAAGTTTTAGTTTAACTGAATATCAACAAAATGCAGGTTGGAAAGTAGTTGATTCTTCTGATAATTCAAAAGTTCAAAAAAAGGTTGCATATGATGAAATATTAACTAACGTTCCACAAGCAACTAAAACCTATTACACATTAAAATGCTATGCTTTAAATTCTACTGAAATAAATTTGACTAATCCATTCAACTTTACTGAAAATGTTGAACTTACTGCTATATATGTTGATAATACATATAAATTAAGGTTAAATATCAATGAAAATGCTATAATTTTTGTGAAATCTTACATTAATAATGAATATGTGAAAGAAATACAAAAACAAACTGATGAACAAGGTGAATTTTATAGCGTTTCAACATCAATGAAAGTAGATGTGATTATAACTGCAAACTTAGGTTACTCTATTACAAAAGTTGGCGGGGCTGATATAAGTCAAAACTCTTACACTCACACAATTGATGGGTTTACGAGCGATGTTACACTTAAAGTTACAATCTCTCCAAACAACAACACTATTAAATTGGTGACAAATAATACTTCTCGTGGTAATGTAACAAAGGACAATTTGTCAACTTCTTTAAGTAGGGAATTAGAATTTACAGCTTTAACAGGACAAACCTTTACATTTGAAATTGTTGAAAATGAAGGCTATCAACTTGATAAATACACAATTGTTGGAAGTAATAATGATAAAATTTCAGTGACGCTTGAAAATGGAAAGTACACAGTTTCAGGATTTGTTGATAATTTTGAAATACAATTTGAATTTGTACCAAAACAAGTGGAAATTTCTTTTGAATTTGAAAACATTGAAATTAAACTTGATAACATACTTTATACTGCAAACTTCACTAAAAAAGTTTATGTTGAAGAAGTTATTTCATTTGAATATACATTAGATTATGGCTACAAATATGTTGGTGCTACATTTACACCAAATGGTTCAACCAATAGTGGTACAATTTCTGTAAATGAAAATATAATCAAATTTAAAAACTTTACTTCAAATGGAAAAATTTTAGTCAAAACAGAAAAGTTAAATTACAATGTATGTATCAAACTTGCTGAATTTGATGAAACAACAAATAGTGTCGATTTTGAAAACTTAAATGCAAGTGCAAATTTGGTTTTAAATGGAAACAAATCTACTTTTGACACATCTTTAGAATTTGAATATAAATCACAAATTAACATAACAATAAGCGATTTGACAAAAGGCTTTAAAATCCAAAAATGGAGTTGTTTAGAGCAAAATGAAACGCTAGGACAAATTATTTCATTTGGAGAAGACATAACTGTTTCTGTTGAAAAAGATATAACAATTTGCCTAGTTTTAGAGAGAGAATTATTGTCGCTTAAATTTGAATCAATGAATGGCGGAACTGTTTTAGATTCAACGGGAAATGGAGCAACATCTTTCACAGAAAACGTTTATTTTGGACGTGATTCTAAAGGTGCAACTGCTTTAGTCAATAATGATTTTACAAAGTTTGAAGGTTGGTTTAAAAAACTCGAAACTGGAGAACTTGCAGAAACACCTGCTTCTAAAGAATTACAATTAAAATTAAAAAATGTTGATACTTCTGCGACCTATATTGCAAAATTCAAAGGTGAAGAGATCAATGCTAGAATAATTATAATAACCAACACAAAACGAGAAGAGCTATTTGTATCTAACTTACAAAGTTTAATAACTTATGATGGATCATTAAATGCAACAGAAAGTTACTCCAACGGACAGGAAATCACATACAAAATTCAAAACTTGATTGTAAACGACAGTTTAACATTTAGTATAAATTTACCTGAGTGGTTTGAAATAAAATCTGTTTCGTCTGCGTTACTTACTGGAAATAAAGTTTTAGTTGATAAATTAACTCCAAATACTCAAGATGAAACAGGAGAACTATTTTCTTGCGTAGTTGAACTTAAAGTGAAAACCTATAAAATAAAAATAAATCAAAACATAAGTGAAGCAATTTCAAAAATAAATGTACGTGAATTTAATAGCAAATTTTTAGTTTCAACTAGTAATGATAGTTTTGTTGTTGAGTATGGTGGAGCAGTTGAATTAGAGTTTAAATATAACGATGGCTATATGCTTAAAAACATAACTTACTCATATAGCGGAAATAGCACTACTAATCCTATCTTTGTGTTTGAAAACAATATTGCAAAAATGGAAAATATTTACAAAGATGTAACTTGCAATATGGAACTAGCCATCTCTCGTTTTAAAGTCAAATTTAATTTTAACTATATTGGTGAGTCTTTCCCAGATAGCAATGTTTATGAATATTATGTAGAATATGGTTCTACTGACTTTAAGTCACAAAATGGAGAAATAGTTACTCTTCCTGAAACCATTATTAATCCAAAAAGCGTAATTAATGGGCCTTATTCATTTAGATGTTGGAATAATAGCATTACAGGAATTGGTTTATATGATTACTACTTTGACTCTGACGGAAAAATATTTAGACTGATTGACGGCGAAAAAGTTTATGGATTTATTTATGATTTATCCAATACCTCAACTTTGGGTGCAATTGAGGTCAACTTGTATGGTGCTTGGAATTATGATAAATATAAAGTAAATGTTGAGTTCGCTCCAGATACTTGTGTATATTCTGGGAATATATATAATATATTTATAAGTACTGCTGGCACATATCCAGTTTATGAGAATAATGAGTGCAAATATGTACTTTTTGCGGTTGATACACCTGTTTATATAAACGCACCAGAATTTAATGGTTTCCAATTTTATGGTTGGAAAATTAAAGATAGTTCTGATGCAATCACAAAAGGTGAAAGTAAATTTACTATGCCAGATCATGAAATAACAGTTGTGTTATATTACTCGTTTGAAATTAAAGTGGAAATTGAAGAACCTATAAAAGATAAAAACAGAGCATTAGTAAATGAGGCTACAGTGGCACGCGCTATTGTAGGTGAATTGATTGATTTAAAAGCAATTCCGGGTTATGGTTATGAATTTGACCATTGGAAAGTAAATGGAATTATTGATACGTCTTTAACACAAAATTGCAAAACGACTGCAATCGGGCCTTGCACATACACTGCAGTATTTAAAGTTAAAAATGCAATAGTCGAATTACAAAATAATGAAATTGCAACTCTTAGAGCAAACAAAACCACTTTAAATTTAGGTGAAATGCTAATAATTTATGTGGATAACATTGCTCAAGGATATAAAATTGTTACGCTTACTATCAATGATGTTGGAGATGTATTTACTTTAAGTGATGACAAAACTTTCTATTATCATATTATAACTTCCGATGATGTCGAAAATAGTTTATTGATAATAAAACCTATAACAGGAACGAAAGATTATGTATTTGAATATAAAACAAATTATGATGATGCTGGAGTAATTACTGTGAATGAAGTTAATGCAAAAGATTTAACATTAACATTCAATTACAATATGAAAATGTCTATATCAACAACTGAAAATTTGAGATATATATTATCGCATATTTTGATTAATGGTGTAGAGATAAAAGCGTTTGAAGATGCTGATAAACTTAATTTTGAAATTATTTTAAATCAAAACATATCATTCACTTTATATGAAAACACCAACAACATTGTTCAATTTGTTTTTAAAAAATTGTTATGGACTGACATCGTCGAAGAATTCATTGGCGAGGGGACAGAAAACAATCCTTATTTGATTTTAAATGAAAGACAATTAGCATATATGCAAAAAGTTTTAAATAGTGGAGAATTGGATCAATATAGTACACATTTATACTTTATGTTGATGGCAGATTTAAATATGGAGGAAAGATTCTGGATTCCAATTGGAACAAAACAATTCCCATTTAATGGAACATTTATATTAAACGATCACACAATAACCGGCGTGACTTTGGAACCTGATGTAACTTATGAAGTACTATCTTGGGAAACAAAACTTTATGGCGTGTTTGGTTATATAACTGATGAAGCAGAATTAATATTTAAAATTTCTAAACTTCCTATAATTCTTATAGTTTCAAGTTGTGCTTTGTTTGTAATTGCGTTGATTGCTGTAGTTGTGATTATCGTAGTTAAAAAGAAAAAGAAAATACAAAAATTATCTAAAAAAATATCCATTGATACATTAACTCAAGTCCCAGAAGGAAAAGAGTTAAATGAAGATGAAATTGAAAAGATAAATATTGAAAAGCCTAGCGAAAATATAAAACCAGCAAAAAAACGACCACCAACAAAGAAACAATAAGTTTAATTTTAAAATAATTTTGTTTTACCATTAAAACTTTAATTTTTAACATTAAAAATATAAAATTATTATTAAAAAATTTTAATTATTTAAATAATTAATTAATAATAAATTAATTGTTAAAAAATTAAAGCAAAATTATAAAAAATATTAAAAAACAAGGCAAAATTTGGATTTCATTCCAAATAATGCCTTGTTTTTTATTTTATTAATTATCAACATAATTTAAAGTGGCAGTTTCCCAGCCAGAACTTGTATGTTTGATTATTTTATTATTTAATGTTTCAAAAACAACATCACAATCAGGTATATTGCACATAAAATATGGATAATAAGTTGTTCCTGATTTAATAACCGAATATTTGTCTGTGCTACCATCGCTTCTGCTTAAATATACATTAATTTGACCATTGGATTGTAAATAAGCGGTTGCTCTATTACCTTTTGCAACCTTCACGGGCTTACTTGACATTACAGAGTCTATATAATAGAAATACCCATCATCCAATTTAGCTACGGTTTTTAAGTATAAAAACATTTCAATAGCGTTACCTTCTTGGGTAAAAAAGTTTGAATTTACAGGTGCGGCATAAATCCAACTTCCATACGATTTATAATAAGACATAAGGTATGGTGCAGTATTGTCGTCAAATCTATCATAACATATCATATCATTTTTAACATATACAGTTATATTTGTTCTATATCTTCCGCTACAATGCTCACCACTTGAAGTAAAATTACTTTTATCTTTTCTAGTGACTTTTGTTTCTGAATATGGAACTGTTTGGAAATATTTATATCCATCGTGGGCTTCTTTTATTATGCCATCATAAACTGCTGTGTGGTTTGTGTCACTTGAAGTGTTATATGTACAATATGGTACAAAACACATCCATAAATATTTTAAGTTTGCATCATAGTTTATTTGTTCGTTTGGTAAATTGTCAAAATCTATTGTGTCGTCTGATGTAAATTTTCCATAATAAATTTTATCTTTGCAGTGTTTAGTTATATAAATATAGTTATTATATGAAATAGCGGTTATTTCTTGGTCATATTTTGAAATATTAACTTGAGTGCCTTGTAAACTAAATATCATATTGTCAAATTTAACATAATCTTCATAAGTAAATTTTAACCTTATTGTGTTTGTCATATATTTATTAACAAATAAATATTCAAATTTATATCCGTCAGGATATTTTGATAAGGAAATGGTTTTTGTATAAACCACACTGTCATTTAATGTTAATTCAATTGTCATATTTCCAGTTGGATTTGTGGTGGTATAAGTTATGGTGTAAGCTGTAATTAATTTGGATTTTTTTGGAGCAGTAAAATAGTAAAATCTTGTGTTAAAAGTGTTTGCTGGTGCTAATTGATAGTCAAACTGCTCAAAAGTTAAAACATTGGTGGAAAGGTTAGATAGCATATCAAGTTTATTGGAAATATCGCTTAAATCGACACCGCCTGACAAATCTTCCAATTCCTGTTCACAGGCGACAACTCTTGATGTGAGTTGTGATAATTGGCTTGAATTATATGCAATGTTTGTTGTATTTGTAGTAATATTATTTGTATTTGCAGATATTAAGCTCGCTTGGTTAGTAAGGGAAGTTTGCAAACTTGTTTGAGTTGTGGTTAAGTTTGTTTGGGTGGTTTGAAGATTACTAATGATTGTGTTTTGTTCGCTTATACTGCTATTAATTGATGAAATTTCTGTTTGAATTGTATCAATATCATCTTCGTTTGCACCAACACCTGTTTGCAAACTAGTTATATCTGTTTCTATCGCAGAAACTCTGTTTTTTATGGTGGTGATATCATTTTCTTGGTCTTGCTGATTTTTTTCTTCAATGGTGGAATTTAAATCACTTAAGCAAGCTTTAACTTGGTCCAAACTATCTCTAATTGCTATAATTTGGCTTAAGGTGGTTTGAGAGGTGGAAATCGCTTTAATTCTTTTTTCTAATTCTTCAACTTGAGAATTTAAGTCTGTAATTGTCCTACTCATTTTTGTCCTTTTTTGCACTCTTTTTGAAAACAAATTAAGTGTAAAATAAAAAATCCAATTGTCAATACCGCTTTGACACTATTTTTTTAGGATAGTAAATCACTATTAATTTGTTTGTAATAATGATGGCGTCAAAATTAAAAATAAAAGATAAAAAAGTCAACCCCATTTATATAACAATAAAAATATTTTATTTAAAAAAAATTTTTTAAAATTTGAACAAATTTAACTACTTTTTTTTAAAATTCATAAATAAAGGTATGAGTATTGACCCTAAAAAAATTGTTTTAATTGGCACTATAATAGCCATTGATTTGGCAAACGACAAAAGTATTAATGAAATAAACACATATAAAAATCTTTTTTCAATAATCTGCAATAATTTGCAAGCGATAGTTAGTCAAAAGGCTTTTAATGATTGTAAAGATTAAAAATGCTATGCAAAATTGCTAGTATCAATCAAACTTAAATTTCATATATATACACTATGAGTAAAGTTTGGTTTTTTATGGTTTTGCCTTCAATAATATTTTTGCTATTTAAAAACCCTGAAGCAGTTGTCAGTGAAATGCTTTCATCAGGGGAACAGGCGGTTAAATTATGTATAAATTTACTGGGCATTTATGCAATTTGGCTTGGAATTATTGAAATTGTTGATAAAAGTGGTCTTTCTTCAAAACTTGAAAAACTTTTATCTCCAATTATTAAATTTGTATTTAAATCTGACAACAAAGAAGCTAATAAATATATAGCCATAAATATGGCGTCTAACATTTTAGGTCTTGGCAATGCTGCTACGCCAAGTGGAATAAATGCAATGCAAAAACTTGACGATGGCTCCACAAAAGCATCATTTTCAGCCATAATGCTTTTAGTTATAAATTCTGTTTCAATCCAGTTTTTGCCTACCACAATAATAGGGCTACGTGAAAGTGCAGGCAGTACAAGTTCTACCGATATTATTCTCCCAACAATAATTTCTAGTTTGCTAACGTGTACTTTTGCAGTTTTTTTGGTATTTTTATTTAGCAAATTTAAAAGGAAGGGAAAATGAGCGTTTATATTCTTCCCGTGCTTTTGATTTTTTTGTTTGTTTATGCTTTTTTTAAAAAAGTTAATGTATATAAAACATTCATTGACGGAGCAAAGGGTGCATTTAAATTATGCCTTGATATTTTCCCCTACATAGTAACAATACTATTGGCAGTTGCACTTTTTCGCGTGGGTGGACTAAGTGACCTTTTAATAAATATTTTAAGTCCAATTTTCAATCTTTTAGGAATTCCCAATGAAGTATGTGAACTGGTGCTTTTAAGACCTTTTACTGGTTCAGGAAGTTTTGCATTATTAAATGACATTTTTGCAACTTATGGGGCTGATTCATATATAGCACGCTGTGCTTCTTGTATTTTAGGCTCAAGTGAAACACTATTTTATGTAACAACAGTGTATACAGCAAAAACATCAATTAAAAAATTATCGTATGCTATTCCAGTTGGTATCATTGCATCAATATTTGGAGCAATAGTATCTTGCTTAATTTGTAAAATAATTTAAATTAACCAATTAAATATTTTTTTTAATTCCTCTATCGGAAATTTGTCAAACATTTTTACGTGTAACAATTTCCGATACTAGAAACTCTTTTGTTTAAGCAATCTATGATTTCTTTTAATGACCAACTTGTTTTATCTTGAATTATTTTAAAATTTGAATGGTTATGTTTTACAAATTTCAATTGTATTTTACATATGTTCGTCAAGATAGGTGGCTTCAATATCTGAAAGGTGAAAGAGCAGAGCAGTAGGATATGTATAAAAAACATTTTCAAGTCCGTAAAAACCGCCTTTTACTCTTGTGTCAAATCCACCCATATGCCAGTTTATAGCCATCGCTTCTTCTCTTGTGAGTCTGATAAATCCGTTGATAATATAAACTGATTTTTCTCCGTGTCCATATGGAAGTGTATCATTTGTTATAAAAACAGGTTTTTGAATCCAAACACCATCTTCTTTAACATTTCTATATTCTGTTTTGTAAGTATTTACTTTGCAAATATCGTGGAACAAGGAAATGATGGTTGCACTTTCCAAACTTATTTTTTCTTGCCAATTATCACCATATTCATTTTTTAACAAATTTAAATATCTGTTATAAACATTTAGTGAGTGTTTGCAAAGTCCGCCTGCTTCACATGAGTGAAATCTTGTGCTTGCTGGTGCTTCAAAAAAATCACTTTTTTGTAAGTAATCCAAAAGTGCATCAATGCCTTCACGTTTAATGTTTTGTTTTGCAATTTCTATAAATTGTTGTTTGTTTTGCTCTATATCCATAATTTTTCTCCTATTTTTTTAAGCGTAAGTCATCACTTTCTAAATTGATCATAATTGATACTTTTTTATTTGACAAACGGGAAAAAATTCTTTCTCCATACGTATTTAAAATATCTTTTGGCATTAAATTTGTAGTTATAATTGTGGACTTTTTTGCAAGCATCCGCTCATTTAAAATTAAGTATAAATACTCTTGTGTAACATTTTTAAGCATAGGCTCAGACCCAAGATCGTCAATGATTAAAACATCAGTTTCTAAGTAAGGTTTAATAATATTTTCTCTATTTGAGTCAAAACTTATATGATAATTCAACATAGAGTTGTTTAAATTGAAAGCAGTAGTAAACAAAACAAGTTTGTATTTTTCAATAAGACGGCTTGCTATACATTCTGTTAAAAAAGTTTTTCCAGTTCCTGTATGTCCACAAATTAAAATGTTGGTTTTATCACTTTTTACATCACACCATTTTTTCATTAAATCATATGCTGGATTATTATAATTGTTATCTTCAAATGTGGCTAATTTATGGGTGAAACCACTAAAATTTAAAAGTTCTTTATTGATTTCTGCTTTCAAACAGTCGCAAGGTTTGCCGTTTATATATCCAGTATCACTGCAATCTTTACATTCGTAGTTTGGCAAAATATCTGTTCCGTTTAAATCCATATCCTTTAAACAAAATTCAAGTTTTTGAGATAAGAGCGTTAGTTCTTTTCTATTTACAGGTTCGCCATAAACCTCACGTCTTGCAATTTCAATTTCTAATTCACGTTTAGTGTTATATAACTTTTTAAATTCTGGATTTTTATACGCAAGGAGCAAATTGTTTTTTGCTTTTTCTTCTGCGTATTGTCTTTTTTCATCTATTCTAAGTAGTGCTTTTTTTAAAATTTTCTCGTTCATTTAAATTTCCTTTTGTTAACTATAAATCAATTTCTTCCAAGTTATCAAATAGAGCATTAAGGTCAGTTTTTGAATAGTCACGATCAGAGTAGTTTCTTTTTGGCTTTTCACTTGGCTTAACTATAGGGTTATCCAAAGTGTATTTTTTGGCTTGTTCCACATTTTCAACATTGTTTGTGTGCCAAAGGGAGAGTAGTTTGTTTAAATATTGCATTGGGTTATATTTGTCTTTTGAAAGTTCAATTGCATAATTTATAATTTCAGTTGGCATTTGCCATTCTGTTGTCCACGTTTTATAAAAATCTCTATCAAATTTATTTACGTTTCTTAAAAGCCCTAAAGAGTCCAATATTGATTTTATGTTATTATCAATTTTAAGTATTTCTTCAAAATATTGCTCTAAAGCATCATTCGTTATTATGCCTAATTTAAAGAACTTGTTTATGACATTATCCATTCCATCAAGACTTCTTATGGATGTTTTAAAGCAATAGTTCGCAATTTTAAACAACACTTCATCGCTAAATCCCATAAGAACCCATTTTTGAGTATAGTTGGAACTAACTGGTTCAATATTATCATAGTATAAACCAAGACCTTTACATATTTGCCTACTGATTTTATACAAACCTTCCTTTTCGCTTTCATAATTTTCAATTTCTTTTAATGAAGAAAGTTTCATTTCATAATATTTAGTAAGTATTAAATCCAATTTTTCAAAATTGGTTAATTTCATTTTTTTCTTTTTTACAAGTTTACAAATGCCAATTATTGTTTCAAATGAAAATTCATATTCTTGTTTCCATTTAACAAGTAATTCTTTTTCATCCACACTTGCAACTCTTTTAATTCCAAGAATGGCAAAAAGTTCGCCAATTTGACTAGAATTTTGTTCTAATTCCTGTAATTTTTGGTCGACCTTTTCATAGGAAGTTATTCCATCGTAAGCCCAGTTTTTTGCAATAGTTAAAATATAACTATAACCAATTTTTGCACCTTTTGCACGTACACAATACTCAATAATTAAAATTAAGGCTTCTGGTTCAACATGGTAAACTTCCATAAATTCATAGTATTGATAATATTCGTTTAAAGTAATATTTCTACCTTTTAAAATAGACTCTAATTGAATATTAAAATCAGAATATTTATCTTTATTGTATTTTTTAGTGGTGGATAAGGCACTTTTAATTGGGTTAAAAACAACCTCAAAAGGTTCAGTTGCGAGAATTTGAACAAGACCTTGATCTTGCCAGTATAAAAAAGCAGAATAAACATCCTCAGTGTCTAGTCCTAAAATGTTTGAAAACGCTTCTAAAGTGTTGTCATATGTGTTTGGTGTGTTGCATTTATAAAGACCATATAAATAAACCTTAACGCATGTGTCGTTTGCGTAAGGTAAAAATTCATTAATGAAAACATTATCCACATTGGTTGTGTTGGAAATTACACTTTCCGAAGAAAATTGACAAAATGGCATTTTTTTATCCTTTTAATGTTAAACATTTTAGCACATATAATAAAAAAACTGCAAGTGCTTTTGTGATTAACAGTTGTTTTTTAATTTGCCAATTGCATAATTAATGTGTATTCACTTAAAAGTTTTTGTATTTTGCATATTAGTTCATTTTGTATCATACATTTACGATATGAAAAAGAAAAAGTGGTTTTTAATTAGTGCGTGCGTTTTAGGGGTGGCAATTGGTGCATTTGTTTTTTGTGCACAAAATTTAAATAAGGGTGATAATTATTGCTATTATAATCAAACCCTGGTTTTTAATGCGGAAGAAAAAGTTTTGGAAGGAAAAGAAATCGTTGGTTTTTACAACTATACAGACACTGTTTTAACCAAAGCATACTTACATTTGTATCCAAATGCGTTTAGAGAAAACGCAAAAGCAAAAGTTGTTTCTCTTGCAAATGAGGTTAAGGCTTATCCAAACGGAAAAAGTTATGGCAATATTCAAATTGAAAGTGTTTGTTCAAAAACTGGCAGTTTAGAGTATGAAATAGGTGGGGAAGACGAAAACATATTGATTATTGATTTTGGACAAGAACTTTATCCTGATGAATTAATTGAATTTGAAGTTGGTTTTGCGACAAGTCTTGCAAACATCAATCATAGGTTAGGTTATGGCGAAAACACATACAATCTTTGCAACTACTATCCAGTTTTATGTGTTTATGAAAATGGCGATTATGTGACAGATTTGTATCATTACAACGGCGACCCATTTTATAGCAAAATTTCTAATTATACTGTAGAAATTACATATCCCAAAGATATGACTTTAGCGAGTAGCGGAACCTTTGAAACAACCGTAAGTGAAGCAAATAAAACATCTTTAATTACAGCAAACAAAATTAGAGATTTTGCAATGGTTTTATCAGAAAAATTTACAGTTCTTTGCGATTCGTATAAAGATATAGATATAAACTATTATTATTATGACGATTCCAACCCTGCGACAACTATGGAAGTTATTAAAAAAACTTTTATGATGAATGAAAAATATGGCAAATATCCTTACAAGGCAATTTCTGTATGTGAAGCCAATTTTGTACATGGTGGAATGGAATATCCCAACATTGTGTTAATATCTGACAATTTGGCAAGTTATGATACATACATAAATGTGGTGGTGCACGAACTTTGTCATCAATGGTGGTATGGACTTGTTGGCAATAATCAATTTAAATATGGCTTTTTGGATGAAGGATTGACAGATTTTACCACTGCAATGTTTTACGATGAACATCCAGAGTATAACCATACAAGCGATGAAATATTTGATAATGCAAGTAAGTCTTACACAAATTTTGTTAAAGTGTTTAGTGATGTAATTCCTGACTTTTCCACAAAAATGGCGAGGGATTTAGATGAATTTGGGACGGAAAATGAATATGTTTATTTGTCCTATGTTAAAGGAATGTTGATGTTTTCAAATTTGAATGACCTATTGGGAAAATCAAAAATGACTAAATGTTTAAAATATTATTTTGAATGTAACAAATTTAAAGAAGCAACTCCAGATGATTTAGTTACCGCTTTTAATAAAGCAAGCGGAAAAGATTTAACAAGTTTTTTCAATTCGTGGTTTGAAGGAAATGTTGTGATAAAATAGTTTTTGTAATTAAAAACTTTAAAAAGTGTGCTTAAAGTTTTCTTGCCTTTTTAAATTTAATATGTTAAAATTTGCTTGTCTTATGTTTGATAGGCAAATTTTTTAAAAGGAATCAAAATGGCATACAAAGCACTTTATCGAAAATATAGGCCAAAAACTTTTTCGGAAGTTGTAGGGCAAGAGCATATTACAGAAACTTTAAAACATCAAGTTGCAAGTGGAAATATAAATCACGCTTATTTATTTACTGGAAGCCGTGGAACAGGCAAAACCAGCACCGCTAAAATTTTTGCAAAAGCGGTTAATTGTGCACACAACATAAATGGTGAACCTTGTTTTTCTTGCGAAGTTTGCAAGGCTCTTGACCAACCAACAAATGTAGATATTTTGGAAATTGATGCGGCATCAAATAATCGTGTTGATGAAATTAGAGATTTAAGAGAAAAAGTTAAATTTTTACCTGTTAATGGAAAATATAAAGTTTACATTATTGATGAAGTGCATATGCTTACTGACCAAGCGTTTAATGCTCTTTTAAAAACACTGGAAGAGCCTCCTGAACATATAATTTTTATTTTAGCCACAACTGAAGTTCACAAACTACCACAAACAATTTTATCTAGATGTATGAGGTTTGACTTTAGATTGATTCCAGTTGAAATTTTAATGAAACTTATTAGAAATATATTTGATAAAGAAGGCATAAAATGTAGTGAAGAGGCGTTAAAATTAATTGCCCTTGCTGGTGAAGGAAGTTGTAGGGATACAATTTCTGTGGCAGATTGTGTAAATGCTTTTTGTCAAGGCAATATAACTCTTGAGGGTGCACAAAAAGTTTTGGGCACAAGCGATACTAAGGAATATGTTAAAATTTACGATGCAATTGAAAAAAAGGATATTGGGAAAGCATTGGAGGTTTTACAAGATAATTTCAATGCTGGCAAAAATTTAACCGTTTTTGCAAAAGACTTAACACTTCACGCCCGCAACTTGCTATGTATCAAAAATTGTGAAAATGGCGAAAATATGATTCCTCTTTCAAATGAGGGGCTGGCTTTATTAAAAAAACAATCAGAAACTATCAGTAATGATAATTTGATGGAATATATGAAAATCTTTTCTAGCATAGAAGCGGAAATGAAGTATGCTCTATCACCTAAAACTTTACTTGAAACTGCATTAATTACAGCAGTTAGTGAAGTCGGTGAGGGGCAAAAAAAAAACGAACTAAATTAGAATATAAACAAATTATAACTAATCAAACACAAAAACATATTGAAACAAATCAAAATAACCTAAATGCTTCACCTAGAACTATTTGGGGAAAGGTTATAATTTATTTAAGAGAACATCACGCTGTGGCACTCCATATTGCTTGTGGTGATATAACCGATGTAACAAAAGAAAATGATATATTTTATATAAATACAACTGAAGATTTTTTATATGATTTACTTAAATCAGAGGAAAATTATAAAGATTTAAAAAATGCTTTAAATAATTTTGGAATAAATAAGTTTGAAATTATTAAAAAAGAAAAAAAATTAACAAAAAGCCAAGAAGATATTTTAAATTTAAAAAATATTTTTGGGGATAAATTAATTATTGAATAATTGACTAGTAAAATATTAACTAAAATATTTTTTAATTAATTTTTAATAATTTATTAATAAATAAAAAATAATTGTTTTAATTAAATGTAATCAAAATATCGTCAAATAAAGGAGATTTAATATGAATAATAATTTTAGAGGTGGTTTTGGCGGAGGATTCGGTGGTGCGAATTTACAAAACTTAATGCGTCAAGCCCAAAAAATGCAAGAAGATATGCAAAAAGCGAAAGAAGAATTAGAGGCAAAAGAATTTACTGCATCAGTTGGGGGAGGAATGGTTCAAGTAACTATGACTGGTGACAGAAAAGTGACTAACATTTCTATAAAACCAGCAGTTGTTGATGTGGACGATATTGAAACGTTGCAGGACTTATTGATTGCAGGAGTTAATGATGCTCTTTCTCAAATTGAAAAAGAAGAAAAAGCAAGCGTGCCACAAATACCGGGAATGTAGTTAAAAAATATTGGAAGTAATTTTTGAAACAAATTTAAAATTAATACTACAGAATTTGCAAAATTAAAATTTTGCACTTTCTTGTGATTTAGGTATATGCCAGAACAAACTCTAAATGCAAGCATATATATTGCTTGCTTTTTGGTTTGTCGCTCCTTGTAATACTATTCAAAGGTTCATTTAAGGACAAATAAATTTGAATAAATCAAAATTTTAAGTTGCTTAACGCACTCTCCACGATAAATCTATAATACATTGATTTTTTTGCGAGTTTGCGTTTGCAAATTGATTTGCAAGTAAAATAGAGCAAGGCAATGTCACATAGTTAAATAATTAAAATATTTTAAGAGATAATGATTGATAAAAAGGATTATAATATGAGTGACTTAGATAAACTATCCAAACTAATCTCGGCATTTAGAGCATTGCCGGGTGTTGGATATAAAACTGCACAAAGATATGCTTACGGCGTGTTAAATATGAAAATGGAAGATGTAAATAATTTTGCTCAAAGTTTGATAGACGCAAAACAAAACATCCATTTTTGTAAAGAGTGTGGTAATTTTTCTGAAAAAGAAATTTGTGACCATTGTTTGAAAAATAATGCAGAAATAATATGTGTTGTGGCAGAACCAAAAGATGTTGCTATTATGGAAAAACTTAAAAACTTTAATGGTGCTTTTCACGTTTTGCACGGTTGCATAAATCCTTTAGAGCATAAATCTCCAAATGATATAAGAATAAAGGAACTTGTTGCACGTGTCCAAAAACATCATACAAAGGAAGTAATTATGGCAACCAATCCTGATGTTCCGGGGGATACCACCGCTTACTATATAGCAGAACTTTTAAAACCTTTTGGTGTGAAAGTTACACGAATTGCTCAAGGTGTGTCTATGGGGACTGACCTTGAGTATGCTGATGAGGTTACACTAAATAGAGCAATTGAACTTAGAAATAGTTTATAATTATTAAAGCAAGGAATGAAATGTAATTTTCATTTTTTGCTTTTTTTTAGACATTTTAATTTAGGCATTGTTATTAATCTTAATAATACATTTAAACAATTTGAAAGATTCGATGTTATTTTCTAAAAAACTGTTGACATATTGGGCTTGGGTGTGATAGTATGTATCGACTACGGAAAAAATCGGGTTGAAACACAAGGTTACTTTTGCCAGTGCAATCGGTAAAAGAGAATTTGTGCGGACAAGTCTTGGCTTTTGATCAAGGCGACTAATAACGCTTTTTGTGACTTTAATATTTAGGACAAATAATTAGTCACTTTAAAAAGAGTCTGTTTTAATTGATAATTTATAATTGATATTGAAACAATGTTTAAAATTTATCATTATTAATTCACTAAATTAATCAATAACATTTCCTCTTTTTTTATTGCTCGTAGCAATGTGAACACACGGCATAGTGTTCCAATTTATGCAAAAAAAGAAAAAAGTTATTGGGAGAGTATTACAGGAGGATATAAAAATATATGGCAACAAAGCAAAAAATCAGAATCAAAGTTAAATCTTATGACCACGTTTTGCTTGACAGTGCGGTTGAAAAAATTATTGGCACTGCCGAAAAGAACGGTGCCAAAGTGGTAGGTCCTATTGCACTTCCAACAAAAAGAGAAGTTGTAACAGTTATCCGTTCACCACACAAGCACAAAGATAGTCGTGAACAATTTGAATCTAGAACTCACCAAAGAATGATTGATATTTATCCAACCAATTCTAAAACTATAGATTCATTTATGAAAATAGATTTACCTGCAGGTGTTGATATCAACATCAAAATATAATCAAACTAAAAGGAAGGAGAAGTAAATGAAAAAAGCTATAATAGGTAAAAAACTTGGTATGACTCAAATCTTCACTACCGATGGTTTGGTTGTTCCAGTTACAGTCGTTGAGGCTGGTCCTTGCACAGTCGTTCAAAAAAAGACTGAAGACAAAGAAGGCTACAATTGTGTGGTTGTTGCATTCGATGAGCAAAAAGAAAACAGAGTTAACAAAGCTCAACTTGGCGTTTACAAAAAAGCAAACGTTCCAGCACACAGAATTTTAAGAGAACTTAAATTAGATAATGCTCGTGACTATGAAATCGGAAAAGACATCACTTGCGACATCTTTGATGAAAATGACAAAGTTGACGTAACAGGTCTTACAAGAGGTCGTGGTTTCACAGGTGTTATCCAAAGATGGAATCAACATAGATTAAAAATGACACACGGTGTTTCATTAGTTCATAGAGAAGTTGGTTCAATGAGTGCAAACTCAACTCCATCAAGAGTTTTCAAAAACAAACATATGCCAGGCCAATATGGTCACGAGCAAGTAACAATCCAAAACTTGGAAATTGTTAAAGTCGATACTGCCCGTAACATTCTTTTAATTAAAGGTTGCTTGCCAGGTCCTAGAGGCACAATCGTTACAATTAAAGAAAGCGTTAAAGCATAACAAAAGAGGTAACGATATATATGAAAGCTAAAGTTTATAATATGCAAAATGCCGAAGTTGCTGAAATTGAACTTAACGATTCGGTTTTTGGTGCTGAATATAATGAAGCATTAATTCACGAAGTTGTTGTTGCTCAGGATGCTAATCTTCGTCAAGGAACAAAAAGTACTTTAACTCGCAGTGAAGTTAGAGGTCACGCTAAAAAACCTTGGAAACAAAAACACACTGGTCACGCTCGTCAAGGCTCAACTAAAGGTCCACAATTCGTTGGTGGTGGTGTTGTATTTGCTCCAAAACCAAGAGATTTTTCTAAAAAGGTTAACAAATTTGCTAAACGTACAGCTCTTGTTTCTGCACTTTCTCAAAAACTTGCACAAAACGAAGTTGTTATCTTAGATAAATTTGCTTTAGATCAAGTTAAAACAAAAGAAGTACAAAAATTCTTAGATACTTTCAAATTTGATAAAACAGTTTGTGTTGTATTAAATGAGAAAAATGATGACGTTTTACGTGCATCAAACAACATCCAAAGAGTTGATGTTACTACTGCAAACCTTTTAAATGTTAGCGAAGTTGTTAAAAACAAACAAATTGTTTTAACACTTGATGCTGTTAAATCAATCGAGGAGGCTTACGCAGAATAATGAAAGCACACGATATTATAATTAAACCTATCTTAACAGAAAAAAGTTATCAAGGCTTAAAAAACAAAGTTTACACTTTTAAAGTTGCTAAAGACGCAAACAAAGTTGAAATCAGAAAAGCTATTGAAGAAATCTTTGATGTTAAAGTAGAAAAAGTAAACACCTTAAATGTTAAAGGTAAAACAAAAACACAAAACACTAAACGTGGAAGAACAGTTGGTAAAACTAGCGATTACAAAAAAGCAATTGTTACTCTTACTAAAGATAGCAAAACAATCGCATTCTTCGACAGTTTACAATAAAAGGAGTAATTAGTTATGATTAGAAATAGAAAACCTACATCTGCTGGTTCAAGAAGCTATTCAACATTGACTTTTGAAGAAGTAACTAAAAAAACTCCTGAAAAATCATTGACAGTTTCTTTAAAGAAAACTGCTGGCAGAAATGCTCAAGGCAAAATCACCACTCGTCACATTGGCGGTGGCAATAGAAAAAAATACAGAATCATAGATTTCAAAAGAAATAAAGACAATGTACCTGCAAAAGTTGCAAGCATTGAATATGATCCAAACCGTTCAGCATTTATCGCATTACTTAACTATGCTGATGGTGAAAAACGTTACATTTTAGCTCCAGTTGGTCTTAACGTTGGCGACACCGTTATGAGTGGCGAAAATGCTGAAATTAAAGTTGGTAATGCACTTCCACTTTCTTGCATACCTGTTGGTACAGTTGTTCACAATGTTGAACTTGATGCTGGAAGAGGCGGAAAAATGGGACGTTCAGCTGGTATGGAAATCAGTTTAATGGCTAAAGAAGGCGATTATGCAACTTTAAGACTTCCATCAGGCGAGATGAGAAAAGTTCTTTTAAATTGCAAAGCAACTATTGGTACAGTTGGTAACACAGATCACGAACTTGTATCTTTAGGAAAAGCTGGTAGAAAACGTCATATGGGCGTAAGACCATCAGTTCGTGGTGTTGTTATGAACCCTAATGATCACCCACACGGTGGTGGTGAAGGTAAGTCACCTGTTGGTATGGCTTCTCCAGTTACACCTTGGGGTAAACCTGCTCTTGGTTACAAGACAAGAAAATCTAAAAAAGCATCTAACAAGTTAATTGTTAAGAGAAGAAGTAAATAAGGAGGACGGTTAAAGTATGAGTAGAAGTTTAAAGAAAAAACCTTATGTTTTTTCAAAATTATTGAAAAGAGTTGAAGAAATGAACCAATCTGGCAATAAAAAACCTATCAAAACTTGGTCACGTTCTTCTACAATATATCCTGAATTTGTTGGATTTACTTTTGCTGTTCACAATGGCAAAAAACATATCCCAGTTTACTGCACAGCTGAAATGGTTGGTCATAAACTTGGTGAATTTGCTCCAACAAGAACCTTTAAAGGTCACGCAGGTCAAAAGTCGGCAACTACAGCAAAGGCTGGTAATTAGAGGTATTTATGGCAACTAGAATTAAAGAAAAAGCTTTAACAAGAGCAAAAAATGCAGACACAAGAGCATTCGCTACTGTTAAATATGTTAGAATGAGCCCTTCAAAAGTTAGAATTACTCTTGATACAATCAGAGGTAAAAAAGTTGAAGAAGCTATGGCTATTTTAGCAAACCAAACAACTGCAGCTGCAGAAGTTTGCTTAAAACTTGTAAAATCAGCACTTGCAAATGCTGAAAACAATAAAGGCTTAGCAAAATCTGACCTTGTTGTTGATGAATGTTATGTTTGCCCAGGACCAACACTCAAACGTTTGGATATCCGTGCAAGAGGCAGAGCAAACAGATTATTAAAAAGAACTTGTCACATCACAGTTTATCTTGATGGTGTAAAGGAATAAAGGAGGCAAAGTATGGGACAAAAAGTTAGCCCAATCGGGCTTAGAATTGGTATTAACAAACCTTGGGATTCTACTTGGTATGCTAGTAAAGAAGACTTTGCTAAATTTCTTCTTGAAGACAATAAAATTAGAAAATTCTTAAACAAAGAATATGCTCAAGCATCAATATCAAAAATTGTTATTGAAAGAACTAAAGAAAAATTGGTTATCAATATTTACACTGGTCGTCCAGCAGTTTTAATCGGACAAAAAGGTGCAAATATTGAAGTTATTAAAAAACAACTTTCTAAAATTATTAAACCAACAAAAAATTTGTTTATTAATATTAAAGAAGTTAAAAAAGTTGACCTAGATGCTCAGTTAGTAGCTGAAAGCGTTGCAGGACAACTTGAAAAACGTATCGCTTTCCGCCGTGCTTTAAAACAAGCTATCCAAAAAGTTATGAAAGCTGGAGCTAAAGGATGTAAAGTACAGGTTAGCGGTGTTGTTGATGGTGCAAGCACTATTGCAAGAACAGAACGTTATATGGAAGGTTCTCTTCCACTTCAAACAATACGTGCAGATATCGACTACGGTGTTGCAGCAGCTTACACAGATTATGGTAAACTTGGTGTTAAATGCTGGATTTATAAAGGCGATATTTTAGGCACAAAAGATGAAGCAAAGGAGGAAAAGCCAAATGTTAATGCCTAAGAGAGTAAAAAGAAGACGTGTTCAACGTGGTCGTATGACTGGTAAATGCACTCGTGGTAATAAACTTGCTTATGGCGAGTATGGTTTGGTTACTTTAGATCCTTGTCAAATTAAATCTAACCAAATTGAAGCAGCCCGTGTTGCTTTAACAAGATTTATAAAACGTGGTGGTAAAGTTTGGATTGATATTTTCCCAGACACCCCAGTAACTAAAAAACCTGCAGAAACTCGTATGGGTTCTGGTAAAGGTAGTCCTGAATTTTGGGTTGCAAAAGTTAAACCTGGTAGAGTTTTATTTGAAATCGCTGACGTTTCAGAAGAAACTGCAAGAGAAGCATTAAGACTTGCTGGACACAAACTTCCTTGCAAAGTAAAATTTGTAAAAAAAGCTGATTTAGAAGGAGGAGTTGAATAATGAAAGTAGCTGAAATTAGAGCAATGAGCGAAGAAGAACTTAATGCAAAATTAAAATCACTTAAGTCAGAATTATTCAATCTTCGCTTCGCACAAGCAACAGGAAGTTTATCTAATCCAATGCAACTTCACAACATTAAAAAAGATATTGCAAAAATAAACACAATATTAAGAGAAAGGAAGGCGTAAGTAATATGGAAAATTTAGAAAGAAACAACCGCCCTACAAGACAAGGTACTGTTGTAAGCGCTGGAAAAATGGATAAAACAGTAGTTGTTAGCATTGTTGACAATGTTAAACATCCACTTTATAAAAAAGTCGTAAAAAGAACAACAAAATTCAAAGCTCACGATGAGAAAAATGAATGTGGACTTGGTGATGTAGTTGAAATTATGGAAACCCGTCACCTTTCTAAAGACAAATACTATCGTGTTGTTAGAATCGTTGAAAAAGCTAAGTAGGAGGTAGCAAGTTATGGTACAACCACAAACTAGATTAAAAGTAGCCGACAACACTGGTGCTAAAGTTATTATGTGCATTAGAGTATTAGGTGGATCATTTAGAAGAAGTGGTAACATCGGAGATGTGATTATTGCTTCTGTAAAATCTGCTATCCCTGGCGGTAGCGTTAAAAAAGGCGATGTTGTTAAAGCTGTTATAGTTAGAACATCAAAAGGTCTTCAAAGACCAGATGGCTCTCATATCCGTTTTGATGACAATGCAGCTGTAATTATTGATGAACAAGGACAACCAAAAGGTACTCGTATTTTTGGACCTATTGCAAGAGAACTTCGTGACAAGGGATATATGAAAATTATTTCACTTGCACCAGAAGTTATATAATAAAGGAGAAATAAAATGGCAAAATCATTTGTTAAAAAAGGTGATAAAGTTTTAGTAATCACTGGTAAAGAAAAAGGCAAAACTGCTGACGTTTTAGAAGTTTCTCCAAAAACTGGTAAAGTTCTTGTAGATGGAATAAATGTTGTTACTAAACATCAAAAACCAAAATCACAACAAGATAAGGGTGGAATTATTAAAAAATCTGCTCCTATTGAAGCTTCAAATGTTATGGTAGTTTGCTCAACTTGTGGTAAAGCAACAAGAGTTAAACACAAAGAAATTGATGGCAAAAATGTACGTATATGTGCAAAATGCGGTGCATCTTTAGATAAAGAATTTGTAAAAGCTACAAAAAAAGATGCTAAAAAAGCAGTTAAAGAATCTAAAAAAACCAAAAAAGAAGATAAAGGAGAATAGGAATAATGGATAAAGCAAGATTAAGCATTATGTATAAAGAAACTGTTGTTCCAGCACTTATCAAAGAATTTGGTTATAAAAATATCAACGAAGTTCCAAAACTCGAAAAAATCGTTTTAAATATGGGACTTGGCGAAGTAAAAGATAATTCAAAATCTTTCCAAATCGCTGTTGATGAACTTACAGCAATTGCTGGACAAAAAGCTATTGCAACTGTTTCTAAAAAAGCTATTTCTAACTTCAAAGTTAGACAAGGTATGAAAATTGGTGCTAAAGTTACCTTAAGAGGAAATAGAATGTATGAGTTCTTAGATAGACTTATCTCTATTGCTCTTCCAAGAGTACGTGACTTTAAAGGTATAAGCACAAAAGCTTTTGACGGAAAAGGCAATTATGCTTTAGGAATTAAGGAACAACTTATATTCCCAGAAATCTCTTACGATAAAATTGATAGAGTAAGAGGATTAGATGTAGTATTCGTTACAAGTGCAAAGTCGGACGAAGAAGCAAAAGCACTTTTAAGCGCTTTAGGCATTCCTTTTAGAAGATAAGGTGGAAAAATGGCAAAAACATCATTAAAAGCAAAACAACAAAGAAAACAAAAGTTTTCTACTCGTGAATATACACGTTGCACAATTTGCGGACGTCCACACGCAGTTCTTAGAAAATACGGAATATGCAGAATTTGTTTTAGAGAATTAGCATCAAAAGGTGAAATCCCTGGTGTTAAGAAATCTAGTTGGTAGGAGGAAATATGGTATTTACAGATCCAATTGCAGATATGCTTACTCGTATTCGTAACGGACTTACCGCACACTTGAATGAAGTTAGCGTTCCTGCATCAAAAGAAAAACTTACAATCGCAAACATCTTAGTTAAAGAAGGTTACATTGCAGGTTGTGACGAAAAAGAAGAAAATGGTCACAAAAATATAATCATCACATTAAAATATGATGAAAATGGCGATAGTGTTATCCAAGGAATTAAAAGAATATCTAAACCTGGTCTTAGAGTTTATGCTCAAAAAGATAAACTTCCACAAGTTATATCAGGTCTTGGAATAGCAATCGTTTCAACAAATAAAGGTATATTAACAGATAAACAAGCACGTGCTGCCGGCGTTGGCGGTGAAGTGTTGGCGTTTGTTTGGTAGGAGGAGATTATGTCAAGAATAGGTAGAAAAGAAATTATTGTTCCTGCTGGCGTAACTGCTTCTATTACAGGCAATGTTGTTACAGTTAAAGGCAGTTTAGGTGAACTTACTCAAACTGTTGATAAATTAATCACTGTTCACATTGCTGATGGCAAAATAGCACTTACAAGAGCAAATGACGAAAATGAAACAAGAGCAAAACACGGTCTTTATAGAGCACTTATTGCAAATATGGTTAAAGGTGTAAGCGAAGGCTTTACCAAAAGCCTTGTTATTGCCGGTGTTGGTTATAAAGCAGTTGTTAAAGGCAATACTTTGGTTTTAAGTTTAGGATTCTCTCACGATGTTAATATGGAAATTCCTACTGGCTTAAAAGTAGAATGTCCAAGTATGCTTGAAATTAAAATATCTGGTGCAAATAAAGAACAAGTTGGTCAATTTGCAGCTAACATTAGAGATGTTAGACCGGTTGAGCCTTACCACGGATATGGCGTACATTATGCTGATGAAAAGGTTATTAGAAAAGTCGGAAAAACTGCTGCAAAAGGTAAAAAATAGGAGAATAGGATAAATGTTAAATAAAGAAGATAGAAATGCAAAAAGAGTTAAAAGACATAACCGTGTTAGAAAAAACATTTCTGGCACTGCTGAATGTCCAAGACTTTGCGTATATAGAAGTAATGTTAGAATCTATGCTCAAATAATAGATGATGTTAAAGGTTTAACACTTGTTAGCGCTTCTTCTATTGATAAAGATTTAGACTTAGCAGGTAAACCTAAAACCGAACAAGCAAAACTTGTTGGTGAAAAATTAGGTAAACTTGCTATTAGCAAAGGTATCAAAAATGTAGTTTTTGATCGTGGCGGTTATTTATATACTGGACGTGTTCAAGCTCTTGCCGATGGTGCAAGAAGTGCAGGACTCGAGTTTTAGGAGTAAGTTATGGCAGATTTAGATAAAGTAAAAAAAGATAGACCAAGAAGAGAAAAAGAAGAAAGACGTCACGAAGACGATGGCTTTGACAAAGTTTTGGTTGCCGTTAGACGTGTAACTAAAGTTGTTAAAGGTGGACGTACAATGCGTTTTTCTGCAATGGTTGTTGTTGGCGATCGTAAAGGTAGCGTTGGTATTGGAACTGGTAAAGCTGGTGAAGTTCCTTCAGCTATTGATAAAGCAACAGCTTCAGCTAAGAAAAACTTAGTAAAAATCTCAACCCAAGATACAACAATCCCACACGAGATTATTGGTAAATTCGGTGCAACATCTGTTCACCTTATCCCTGCTAAACCAGGTACTGGTGTTATCGCTGGTGGTGCAGCTCGTTCAATTATTGAACTTGCCGGAATTAAAGATATCGTTACAAAACGTCACGGTTCTTCAAACAAAATTAACCTTGTTAAAGCAACTTTAAATGGCTTAAAAACTTTAAAAACTAAAGAACAAATTGCTGCTCGTCGTGGCATAGCCGTTGAAGAGATATAGGAGGAAATTATGTCAGAAAAACAACTTAAAGTAACCTATATCAGAAGCAAAATAGGTTATAACAAAAATCAAGCAAAAATTATTGAAGCTTTAGGCTTCACAAAATTAAATCAAACAAAAATCTTCCCAGACAATGCGTCTATTCGTGGTTCACTTTTCCACGTTAGACACCTTGTTAAAGTGGAAGAAATATAGGAGGAAACAATGGATATTCAAACTCTTTCTCCAGCAAAAAATTCTAATCGTAAATCTTTTAGAGTTGGTAGAGGACTAGGTTCAGGTCTTGGTAAAACAAGCGGTAAAGGCCATAAAGGTCAAAACGCAAGAAGTGGTGGCGGTGTTCGTCCAGGCTTCGAAGGTGGACAACTTCCACTTGTTCGTAAACTTCCAATTCGTGGGTTTAACAACTACAACTTTAAAAAGCAATATGCAACAGTAAATGTTGGCGATTTGGAAATGTTTGACGCAAACTCAGTTATTACACAAGAACTTTTATATGAAACACGTGTTATTGGTAAAATGATGCCTTATGGCCTTAAAGTTTTAGGCGATGGCGAACTTACTAAACCATTAACTATTAAAGCTGCTAAATTCACAAAATCTGCAGTTGAAAAAATTGAAAAAGTCGGTGGAAAAACAGAGGTAATTTAATGTTTAAAACAATAATTGACGCTTTTAAAATAAAAGAGGTTAGACGTAAGATTTTTATTACTCTTATTCTTTTATTCTTGTTTCGTGTTGGTTGTTGGCTTCCTATCCCTGGTATTGACAAAGAAGTTTTTGCCAGTTCGGTTTCCGCAGACCAAAACGGATTTTTAGGACTTTTAAGTACGCTTAGTGGTGGCGCATTATCCAATGCGTCAATTTTGGCTCTTGGTGTATCACCATACATTAATGCTTCTATCATTATTCAACTTTTGCAAGTTGCAATTCCAAGACTTGATGATCTTGCTCAAAGCGGTGAAGATGGTAGAAAAAAAATTAATTTATATACAAGAATTGCAGCATTAATTCTTGCTGTAGCTCAAGCAATCGGTATTACCGTTGCATTGTCAAAAAACACTTTATTTGATACAAGACTATGGTCTGGTTCAATGGCAGGCTTTGCTCCTGTGTTTACAGTTATAGTGCTTGTTGCCGGTGCAATGTTTACAGTTTGGCTTGGCGAAAGAATTACTGAAACAGGTATTGGTAATGGTCTTTCATTATTAATATTTGTTGGTATTCTTTCTTCTGCAGGAACTGCTATATTGTCTACTCTTACAAACATTTTTGGAGGAAATACCAAATATTTATGGAATTTGTTGGTATTCTTCGTTGCAGTTATTGCAGTATTTGCTCTTATCATATTTATTGACGGGGCAGAAAGAAAAATTCCAGTTCAATATGCTAAACAAGTTAATGGCAGAAAAGGCTATAATGGTCAAAGCAATTTTATTCCTGTAAGGGTTAATGGTTCAGGTGTTATTCCTATCATTTTTGCGAGTGCAATCCTCTCATTCCCTTATATGTTAATAAGTTTATTCTGGCCTAATGCCGCTGAAGGATATAATAAAGTTTTAGGGTCAGGAACTTGGTTGTATATTGTTTTAACCGCTCTTTTGATTTTATTCTTTACTTATTTCTATGCTCAAATTACATTTAAGCCAGAAGATATAAGTAAAAATATTCAACAAAGTGGTGGATTTATAGAGGGAGTAAGGCCAGGTAAGGATACAGTAAATTTTTTAACTAGAGTTTCAAGACGTGTGACTTTATTTGGTGCAGTTTTTCTTGCTTTTATCGCACTTGTACCTTCGGTAGTATTTGCGTTAATTGGTGGAGAATTGACAACCTTAACAGGAGCATTTAGTGCTACTGGAATGATGATTGTAGTTTCAGTTGCTCTTGAATTCCAAAAACAATTGGAATCTCAAATGATAACAAGAAACTATAAAGGATTTTTAAATTAATTTTCTATTAACCCAAGAAAATTAAAAAAGTAATTAACCCAATACTTTAAAAATAAAGGTGCAAGCAATTTTGTTTGCACCTTTACTTATAAAGGTGTACAATATATTTGGGAGTATTATGAATGAATATTGTTTTACTTGGCAAACCTGGTGCGGGTAAAGGTATGTTTGCAGAGTTTTTGCAAAAACACTACGGATTTACTCATATTTCAACAGGTGACCTTTGCCGAAAAAATATTAGAGATAACACTATTTATGGAAAAATAGTTGAAGAACACATTTCTAAAGGACAATTGGTACCTCTTGAAATAATTTTGAATATGTTAAAGTCTGAAATAAAAAAAGAAACAAACATAGGTTTTATTTTGGACGGATTTCCTCGAAACATTATTCAAGCGAAAGAACTTGAAAAAATTGTTGACGTTGATGCAGTTTTAATGATTGATGTTCCAGATGAAATCATTTTAGAGAGAATATTAAATAGGCGAATTTGTCCAAATTGTCATAAAGTATATAATTTAAAAGATACAAATGGAAAATGTTTAGAGTGCGGAACTGTTCTTGTTAAAAGGGCAGATGATGATTTAAAAATTGTAAAAAATAGACTACAAGTTTACGAAAAAGAAACAAAGCCTTTAATTGAATATTTTAACAAGAAAATAATTGTAATAGATAATTCTTCGCAAATTGATGTAGCAATAAGCAAAATTAAGGAAATAATAGATAATTTACTTAAAAAAACGGGAGAAAATGTATGATTTGTAGGACACAAGAAGATATAGACGGTATGATGCTTGCCGGGAAAATAACTGGTCAGGCATTAAAATACGCAGAAACTTTGATAAAACCAAATATTTCTACGTTTGAACTTGACAAATTGATAGAAAAGTATATAATAGATAAAGGTGCAATTCCGTCATTTTTGAATTATGATGGCTATCCAGCCAGCATTTGTGCATCAATTAATAGTGTTGTCGTGCATGGTATCCCTTCTGTAAACACCATCCTTAAGGAAGGAGATATTGTTAGCATAGACGTAGGAGCTATAATCAATGGCTATAATGGTGACGCAGCTAGAACTTTTGCAGTTGGGAAAATTTCCCCTGAAAAAGCTAGACTAATTGAAGTCACAAAACAATGCTTTTTTGAAGGTATTAAACATTTAGCAATTGGTGAAAAACTCGGCAAATTATCTTATGCAATTCAAAAACATGCAGAGTCTAATGGTTATTCTGTTGTACGTGAACTTGTCGGACACGGCATAGGTCACGATATGCACGAATCTCCAGAAGTCCCTAATTATGGATTACCTTCTCAAGGAATTAGAGTTAAGGAAGGAATGTGCCTCGCTATTGAACCTATGATTAATATGGGCGAAAGATATATTTATATTAATGAGGACGGCTGGGGGATTGAAACCCGCGATGGAAAACCATCTGCTCATTATGAAAATACGGTCATCGTTACCAAAAATGGCGTTGTTATCACAACATTAATTGAGGATTAAAATTATGAAAATAGGCGACATAGTTATTTCTACTTATGGTCACGATATGGGTGAATGGTATATTGTTGAACAAGTTTTAAACGAATATGTTTTTCTTGTTAACGGTAAAAGTAAACCTATAGATAAACCAAAGAAGAAAAAGGTCAAACATATTTTAGCAACAAATTTTTTTGCAGAAGATATTGCAAATAAACTTATTGGCAAACAATCTGTACAAAATGCTGAAATACGAAAGACTATAAAATTTTTCAAAGAGCAAAATTAAGTAAGAGGAGAACGTATGTCAAAGGAAGATGTAATTGAATTTGAAGGCGTGGTAGAAGAAGTTTTACCAAACACCGCATTTTTAGTTAAATTATCTAATGGACACACAATTACTGCGTACCTTTCAGGAAAATTAAGAATCAATTATATTAAAATTCTTGAAGGTGATAAGGTTAAAATTGAAATGAGTCCATATGACCTCACTAAGGGTAGAATTACTTGGCGTGGAAAAAACTAAGCCTCTTATTAAATTAAAAAAGGAGAAATTTATGAAAGTAAGACCATCAGTAAAACCAATGTGCGATAAATGCAAAGTTATCAAAAGAAATGGTAAGGTTATGGTAATTTGCTCAAAAGATAAATCTCATAAACAAACTCAAGGCTAATATTTAGTTGTGAAAAAATGTTTTGAGATAATCATTTGAAATTAAAAATAACGTTTTGCAAGTGCGGCTGGTAAAGAGATTTACTTATCTTGCAAACGAAGACATACATCACATAAAACAAAAAATTTTTGGAGGAAATAAAAAATATGGCAAGAATCGCTGGTGTCGATTTACCAAGAGAAAAAAGAATTGAAATCGGCTTAACCTATATTTATGGTATAGGCCGTGAAACTGCTAACAAAGTATTAGCAGAAACTGGCATTAATCCAGATACACGTGTTAAAGATCTTGATGAAAATGACGTGGCAAAACTTAGAAACTATATTGAACACAACTTAATTGTTGAGGGTGATTTAAGAAAAGAAGTTTCTATGAACATCAAAAGATTACAAGAAATAGGCTCGTATAGAGGTCTTCGTCATAGAAGAAACTTACCTGTACGTGGTCAAAACACACGCAACAACTGCAGAACAAGAAAAGGCAAGAAAAAAGTCGTAAGCGGTAGCTCTAAAAAAGGTAAAGCAGTTTAAGGAGATAGATAAAAATGGCTGACGTTAAAAAGTCAAAAAAGAAAAGAGTATCTAGAAATATTGATAAAGGACAAGTTCACATCAAAAGTTCTTTTAACAATACACTTGTAACATTTACAGATATGCAAGGTAATGCAATTTCTTGGGCATCATCTGGTAAATTCGGTTTAAGAGGCTCAAAAAAGAGCACTCCATTTGCAGCTCAACAATCTGTTGAAGATGCAGCAAAAGTCGCTTTGGATAACGGTATCAAATCTGTTGAAGTTTACGTAAAAGGCCCAGGCAATGGTCGTGAGTCTGCAATTCGTTCTCTTCAAACTATGGGTATTGCTGTTACACTCATTAAAGATGTTTCACCAATCGCTCACAATGGTTGCCGTCCACCAAAAATCAGAAGAGTTTAATTGGAGGAAATTAATATATGGCAAGATGTACTGGTGCAGATTGTAGAGAATGTCGCCGTGAAGGTTGCAAACTTTTCCTTAAAGGCGAAAGATGCACAACTAAAAAATGTGCTATGGAAAGAAGACCTGTTGCCCCTGGACAACACGGAACTTCTAGAAAGAAAGTTACTGAATATGGCACACAATTAAGAGAAAAACAAAAAGTTAAAAAAGCTTATGGTATCTTAGAAAAACAATTTAGAAGATATTATGATGAAGCTGAAAGAATGAAAGGCGTTACTGGTGAAAATATGCTTTCATTAATTGAAAGACGTTTAGATAACGTAGTTTACAGAATGGGAATAGGTTCTTCAAGAAAAGAAAGCCGTCAAATTGTAAACCATTGTCAAATCACAGTTAACGGGAAAACAGTTAATATTCCTTCTTACCAAGTTAAAGTTGGTGACATTATTGCTGTTAAAGAAAACAAAAGAGATCTTGAAATGTTTAAACAACTTAAAGATATGAAAATGGTTATGCCAAAATGGTTAGAATTTAACACTGAAACTTTGTCAGGTAAAGTTTTAGCATTACCAGCTAGAGATGATATCGACTTAAGCATTAAAGAACACTTAATTATTGAATTATATTCAAGATAGTAGGAGGAATAATTAATTATGATGGAAATGGAAAAACCACGAATCACTTGTGAAGAAACAGAGGGTGGTTCATATGCTCGTTTTATAGTAGAACCACTTGAAAAAGGTTATGGTATAACACTTGGTAATGCTATGAGAAGAACTCTTCTCTCAAGTCTTCCTGGAGTTGCACCAATAGCAATAAGAATTACAAATGTAATGCACGAATTTTCAAGTGTTGTTGGCGTTACTGAAGACGTTGTTGATATCATACTTAACTTAAAATACCTTGCAGTTAAAACTGATAATACTGATAAAGATTTCACAACTATTCTTCACCTTAAACAAAAAGGTGCTGGAGAAATTAAAGCATCTGATTTTGATTCTAATACTGATATTGAAATCTTAAATCCAGAGCTTCATATTTGTACTTGCGACAGCGATGCAAATTTTGATTTAGAAGTGTTAATTGGTAGAGGTAGGGGTTATGTTCCTAATAATATCAATAAAGAAAAACTCCCTTCAGCAGATTTCATTGCAATGGATAGTTTGTTCTCACCAATTAAAAAAGTTAATTATGCTGTGGAAAGTACACGTGTTGGTCAAAGCATTGATTTTGACAAATTAACTTTAGAGGTTGAAACAAATGGTACTATTACAGCTCGTGAGATAGTTAGTCTTGCAGGCAAAATTATCAATGAGCACGTTAACTTGTTTATTGAACTTTGTGACAATATGAGCGATATGCAAATTATGGTTTCAAAAGAAGAAGACGAACAAGTTAAAGTATTAGAAATGCCTATTGAAGAAATGGATCTTTCTGTAAGATCTTACAACTGCTTAAAGAGAGCAAATATAAACACTGTAGATGATTTAACTAAAAAATCTAAGAGTGATATGTTAAAGGTTAGAAACCTTGGCTTAAAATCAATAGAAGAAGTTGTTGCTAAACTTCAAGCTTATGGCTTGGGTCTTCGCAACGATGAAGAATAAAAGGAGAAAACAATGGCTAACAGCAAATTAGGTAGACCAAGTAAAGAAAGATTGGCTGTTCTTAGAAATCAAGTTAGCTATTTGCTATGGTATGGTAGAATTGAAACTACTGTAGCTAAAGCAAAAGCTGTTGCATCTAAGGCTGAAAAAATACTTACTCTTGCAATAAATTCTTATGAAGACAATGTTACTGTAAAAAAACAAATTACAGTAGATGGTAAAAAAGTTGAAAAAGAAGTAGTTAACGATGGCGTTAAAAAACTTAATGCAAGACGTAAAATGATGGCTTTCTTATATGATTTTGATGAACAACGTCAAGAAAAAGAAAAACTTGCAGATTTTAAAGCAAGAACTGATGGAGTTAATCACGCTTTAATTGAAAAAATCTTTAACGTTTATGCTCCAAAATACGCAGAACGTGCTAAAGAAGTTGGAAATTTTGGTGGTTATACAAGAGTTATCAAAACTTCAGCTCGCCGTGGTGATGCTGCTGAAATGGCAATCGTAGAATTAATTTAGGAAGCGTTCACTTTCTAACAAAAGTTAAAAGTCCTCAAAACATATTTGTTTTGAGGTTTTTTTATTTTGATATCTAAAACGTTGCAAAACTATACATTAAAATTGCATTTTGGTAGGGTTCCCGAAGTCCTGACAAAAAGACACTTAAAGTTTAAGCATCCTTTGTTCCAAAAACATTTCAACATTATGTTTTTATTATTTTTTTATATAGGAAACACCGTAAACGACAAATTGGAATTTTAAGAGAAATATAAGCACAAATCTAGAATTTGTTGCAAATTTGTTTCCTATAGATTAATAATGAGTATATGAGAATATGTGCATATAGTTATGAAAATATTAGGCTAATTTTTTTTAATCTTACAAAAATACATATAGCGGATAATTAATAAATTGTAGGATAGTTGTATATATTTTCATATGCAAGATTTAAACAAGATTTTAATAAACAAATATTTTCATTATTTTCCATTTGACAAAAATATTTGATATATATTAAAATGTATTAAGTTTAAATAGGAGATTAAGATGAAAAGAATTAAAACACTTGAAACTAGAAAATTAGTTGACCAAACTTTAAAAACAAGTGGTTGTGGAGAATGTCAAACTTCTTGTCAATCAGCTTGTAAAACTTCTTGCGGGGTTGCTAATCAACAATGCGAAAAAGCAATGGCTAAAAAGTAAAAAATAAAAAAATAATTACAAAAAATGCCGAAGCAATCGGCTTTTTTTGTGGTTTTTTGAATTTTATATACAACTTACATTTATGGAGAAAAAATATGATTCATTGTTATAAACAAAATGGGCACAACATTGTTCTTGATGTGTTTAGCGGTAGTGTACACACTGTCGATGATTTAGCCTATGATATAATTAAGTTATATGAAAATATTGATAAAGAAAAAATTATTGAGTTAATGTTGAAAAAATATAAAAATGATAACACAATCAACAGGCAAGAGATATTGGACACCTTGCAAGATATTGAAACGTTAAAAAATGAGAAAAAACTTTTTACTGAAGATGTTTATCAAGATAAGGCTTTTGATTTTAAAAACAGAAACAATGTTATAAAAGCACTTTGTTTGCACGTTGCTCATACTTGTAATTTAAACTGCGAATATTGTTTTGCTTCTCAAGGAAAATATCACGGGGATAGAGCCTTAATGAGTTTTGAAGTGGGGAAACGTGCAATAGATTTTCTTATTGAAAATTCAGGAAGTAGGCACAATTTAGAAGTTGATTTTTTTGGTGGAGAACCTCTTATGAATTTTGATGTCGTTAAAAAAATCGTTGAATATGCTAGAAGTGTTGAAGGCAATTATAATAAAAATTTTAGATTCACACTTACAACAAATGGTTTAGGAATCAATGATGATGTAATAGATTTTGCTAACAAAGAATGTCATAATGTTGTTTTAAGTTTAGACGGTCGAAAAGAAATTCACGACAGTTTAAGAAAAACTATAACAGGCGAGGGTTCTTATGACATTATAATTCCAAAATTTAAAGAATTAGTAAAAAAACGTGAAGGTAAAAATTATTATATTAGAGGAACTTTCACGCATAACAATGTTGATTTTACAAATGATATTTTCCATATGGCAGACCTAGGCTTTAGCGAACTTAGTATGGAACCTGTAGTTTGTAAACCTAATGAAAGTTATGCTTTAACTGAAGAAGATTTACCAAAACTTTACGAACAATATGAACTTTTAGCAAAAGAGATGTTAAAACGCAAAAAAGAAGGAAAACCAATTACTTTTTATCATTATATGCTTGATTTATCTCACGGCCCTTGCATTTATAAAAGAATAAGTGGCTGTGGAAGTGGCACTGAATATTTGGCAGTTACACCTTGGGGTGATTTATATCCTTGCCATCAATTTGTTGGTGATGAAAAATATTGTTTAGGCAATATTTATGAAGGAATTAAAAATAAAGATTTAGTCAATGATTTCAAAAAGTGCAATGCTTATGCAAGACCTGATTGCAAAGATTGTTGGGCAAAACTTTATTGTAGTGGAGGGTGTGCAGCCAACGCGTATCATTCTACGGGCGACATAAAAGGCACATATGAATATGGCTGTAAACTTTTCAAAAAGAGAATTGAATGTGCAATTATGATGCAGGTGGAAGAAGCGTTAAATGACTAAAAAATCATTGCAAAATTAATTTTTAATTGATAAAATGTATCTATGAAAAACATAAAGGAAATTGTTTCAACTAATTTAGTTAATTTAAGAAAGCAAAAAAATTTAACTCAAATAGAACTTGGAGAAATAGTTAATTATTCTGACAAGGCTATTTCTAGGTGGGAAAAAGGCGAATCATTGCCAGATGTGGGGACACTCCAAACTCTTTGTGATGCTTTAGATGTTCCAATCACATACATATTTGAAGAACATATAGAAGGCGAAAAGAGTTTTTTAGAAAAAAATCAAAGTGCAAACAAAATTGTCTGCACAGCACTTTCTGTTTCTATTGTTTGGCTTGTTGCCGTTGTTTTCTTTTTGTATTTAAAAATATATAATCATTATAGTTATTGGCAAACTTTTGTTTGGGCGGTTGTTGCAAGTTCAATTGTACTTAAATATTTCAATTATATATGGGGTAAAAAAGTATATTCAATTTACATCGATTCGCTTTTTATTTGGTCCGCCATAACAGCTCTTTATTGTCATTTTATTTCTTATAATCTATGGTTAATATTTTTTATAGGTGCTCCTGTGCAAATTGTAATAATATTAAATTATTTTATAAAAACACTAAAAAAATTACCACAAAAAAAACAAAAATAAATTTAATTTTTAAGATAGTATTTTTAATTTAATTAAATTACTATCTTTTTTATGCAAAATGTCAATTGTGTTTAAATTAATAGAAAGCTTTGATTTTGTTTGTTTTTTTTGGTGTTAATTTAATAAAAAATTTGATAAAAATCTACAATTCTCGTCAAATGAGAATTTTGAAATTGATTCTCATATGCAATCTTAAAGTTGAGAATTATTTTTATCAAAAATTCCTTTAAATCATCATAGATTAATTGTATAATTTTAGCAGTAAACTATAAGTTTAATGCAAACAAAAAAACACTTTAAAAATTCAAACAAAAGCAAAAAAATTAAAAGGGAAATCACTAATGGAAAAATTAGAAATGCAAAACATTAATGACACATTAAATGTTACTAATGAAACAAGCATTAGTGATTCTAAAAGAAGAAAAAATAAAAAATCTAAAATCAAAAAGAAAATGTCAAAAAAACGTTTTTGGATAACAATGTCTTCAGTTGTTATAATGGGCTTTATTTTTGGTTTGGGAATTGGGAAATATATCATAGGAGGGAAATTAGATCCAAATAGATATAATTTTGCTGTATCTGCTTTGGTGGATAATGTTGACGATATTAAAAAAGAAGCAAAAAATAAAAATCAAATTAAACTTGGAGCAACAAAATGTTGCGTGCTTGCATTTGATAAAACTTTTAACTACGAAGATGTAAAGATTGTTGGAAAGGGTGAAGTTATTGCTCAAGTTGGACCTGTAAAGGCAAAACAAACTATTGATTCACTTACAATAAGAAATGGAAAAAATTTATTTATTGAAACAATTAGCATAAGCCAATATGTTCAAGCGTTAAACAGAAATTATGTTAATGATGGAACCATAAAACAATATGGTGGAAAAATAAATGGAAACACTATAACTTGGGATGGTCAAAATTACAACACAGGTGAAAATGATATAAAAACAATGAAAGATTATCAAACAAGATATGGAGCAACATTGTTTGAATATATGACTTACATAGTTTCTTCAAAAACAGTAGTTACTGAAAGCGAAGTGCAACAAGATGAAAATGGAAATTATACATTCTCTCTTACATTAGACAAAAGCAAATCGGTAGTTAATTATGTAAAAGCAATGAAAGACACTGGAGGGTTAAAAGATTATCCTGACTTTACCTCTGACCCTAAAATTACACTTTTGATTGATGCTGATTACAGAATTTTAAAATTTGAAAGTGAAGAGCAATATACAGCTAATGTTGGAATTAGAGCAAAATCAAATGCTACATTAACTAATATTTTTACTTATGATGGAAATTTTGCAATTCCTGCATTAACTGACAATTCAACGAAAAATTAATTAAAAAGATTAAAATCTAAAGTGAATTTTAATCTTTGTGATAAATGAAAACAAAAAGGTTTATAAATATATGAGTAAATTTTTATTATTTTTTTCTGTATTCTTTTTAGTTACAACTGGAACAGCATTTGGTACAGTTGCTTTAGACAACATTTTTTATAAAGGTTCATCACCAACACAAACTAATCAAATCATAAAAGATAATGATGACACTCAAGAAGAATCTGATGGGGAAAAACTTTTAAATAATTTATTGACTATTGATTCAACATCTTTAAATTTAGAGTTGGAACTAAATGATGACAAAACTAATGATGTTGATAGTTTAAATTATAGTGACCAAAACAATAAAATTATTGTTAAATTTGAGGGTAACTTAAGTTTACAAGATTTAGAAAATATAAAAATTTGTGGAAAGTTAAATATAAGTTATGAAAACAATAACATTACTTTAAATATATACTTTTTAGATAAAACACTATATGTTTCTAATGAAACAATGAAAATTAAATTGGAAGTGGAAAGTCTTTCAAAAATTAGTGATTTAATACCATTACTTGGCATTAATTTAGATTTAGGTCTTGATTTCTCTTCAATTGATACTGATGTAATTTTGGCTAATTTGCAAAACATAAAAGCTGAAAAATTAGATAATGGCGACTTGTTTATGCCTTTTACAATTTTTGAGGGTTTAACTTTAAATATTTACACAAACGATAAATATGAAGTTAAAAACATTCAAGCAAACAATTTAAAACTTGCACAAAAAATTATCAATTTAAATGCAGGACTGGAAAAAAGTTATTTAGAAATTACTGAACCAGAAAATTCTTCAGAGTTTACCAATGTTACAAAAATGGTAAACTTAATTGACAATGCTAAAGAAATCATAACAAACAAAAAATTGCATTTAAATGTTAATGCAAGCATAAGTGATAAGCAAACCATTCAAGCTATAGGAAGTTTGGATATTGACTTTAGTTCAAACCCAAATGTATACGCATATTTTAATGTTGATTACAACAATTCAAATTATGCTATCAAACTTGGTTATATAAATGACACGTTATATTTGCAATTAAATGACTATAAATTTTGTATAGAAAAAGATGATTTTACATCGGTTTTAACTAATATTTTTAGTTTGTTAAATATAGACAAAACTCCAGGTGAAATTTTAAATTTAATTAAGTCATTGCCAAAAATTATTTTATATAAACTTAAAGATTTAAACTTTAATAAATTAATAGAAATTGCAAACAACGAAAGTGACTATGTAGTTACAATACTTGGCGAACAATTTGGATTAAATAGCAATTTAACCTTTAATTTATCTTTTGATAATGATGAAAAACTCTCTGGAATAAAAGTATGCGATTTAAAAATTGATAATTATAACTTAAATTTGGATTTAGATTATAATACAAATGCCAACATTCCAACATTTAATAAAGATGAATTCAATACATATAAAAATGTAGAAAAATTTGTAAAATCAATTTTGGCATCTATCAATGAAATAAAAACTGACAAGGTTTTAAAATTAAAAATTAACAAGACCGATATTACTTTAAATGACTCAACATATAGTGTAAATGGTGACATTTATGCCAACTTTGCAGATTGCATCACGGAAGGAAGTTTTGATTATACAAAAATAAATTTATACACAAATCTTAATTTATCAATAAATAATAACCCAATAATTTTAGAAATTTTTATAAGAGATGAAAGAATATTTGTTGCGTACGGTGATTATAAAATTTCTGTAAAATTTGATAAAATTAATTCAATTATAGAATTAGTACAAAAAATTATTTATATAAAAGATAATGCAAACTCAAATAGTAATTTACAAGAATTATGGGATAGTGCTAATAATTTAAAAATTGACACATCAATTGACTATTTATCTATTGTAAGTGAAATCTTGCCGGGAATTGATGTCGAAAAAATTATTTCTGGTGATTTTGCATCATTAAAAATTGGTTTATTAAAAAATATTGAAATTTTAAATGATAAAACTATTGTTACTTTAGATAAGGAATTATTTAACAGCAGTGATGATTTAAGCATTGAAATTAAATATAATGATAAAATTACAGACATAACCATTGCTAATTTAGAATTAAAAGATATTGGCGTTAATGGTGGAATTTCATTTGTTGAAAATATAAATGTTCCAGAATTAAAAAACGATGAATTTATCAATATTGATTCTGTTTCTAAAATTTTTGAAAAAACAATTAATGACATTGTTAAAATTTTAGATAGCAAGCAAATTTCACTCGACCTTGCTGGCACAGCAAAAATTAAATTGAGCGAGCAAGAGTCAAGCAAAACAGAATTAATATTGGATATTAAATCTGGAAGTAAGTTAAAACTAGATTTAAGTGAAGTTGAATTTAATGAAAATTTTGACATAAATAAATTAAGAGCATATGCACAAATAAGTGTTGAAACGATTGTTAATGAATACGAAAATGAAACTTTAACAAAAACAACAACACAAAATCACTTTGTTGAATTTACACTAACAAATGGCACAATTTACTTAAAATACAATAAAATTAATGCAAAAATTAGTGTAAAATCATTAAAAAATGCAATAAATGAAGTTTTAAATATATTAAACATTAATTTGGAAGGTAAATTACCAGAGATTAATTTTGATAAAAACGCACTAACAAATTTGAGTTTGGACATTGTTAAATCATTGACAATAAATGATTCCTTGGTTTCAATAAACTTGGATTTAAGTGAATTAAATTTAGGTGCTGAGTTAAACGATATAATTTTAAATGTTGTATACACAGAAAAAAACATAGATAAAATACAATTACAAAATGTAAATACGTCTATTGTAGAAATACAAAACATTGAGTTAGGATTTAACGATTACAGTGATATTGTGGAACCTACTGAAAAATACCTTGATTTAAACAACATTGAAGAATTAATTACAAAAATAGATAACACAATCAATGAGTTTAAAGATAACAAAGAATTGTCACTAAACTTAAACAACGTAGAAATTGCAATTGACAACACAAAAGTAAAAGTAAATGGACAAATATATGCAAACCTAAAAGAATGTTTTGAAGATACATTTGACATTAAAAAGATAAGCGGATATGCAAACATAAATGTACTTGT